>JABAOF010000874.1_pt1 | contig 123891 bp, 120 predicted proteins | sample 7062171 | NCBI WGS metagenome assembly JABAOF01 (sample SAMN14538628, study PRJNA623070) | marine sediment metagenome | biome: marine biome [ENVO:00000428]; feature: marine pelagic biome [ENVO:01000023]; material: deep marine sediment [ENVO:00002113] | place: India: Gulf of Khambhat ... | reverse complement strand
CGCGTTTGACGGGGACGAGAACCTTCATGCCTTCTCCTGTTGGTTGATGTCTTGAGCGAAGCGGCGCGCGCGCGCCAGCACCGGGGCGTCCACCATGGCGCCCTCGAAACGGAAGGCGCCGTCGCCTTGCGTGGCGGCCGCTTGCAGCACGCGCAGCGCCCAGGCGCGTTGTCCGTCGCTGGGCCCCAGGGCCGCGTTGACCGTGGCGACCTGCGCCGGGTGGATGCAGAGCTTGCCGCCAAAGCCGAAGCGCCGCGCGCGTCGCGCATCGGCGTTCAGGCGCTCGTTGTCCTGCAGCGCGGTGGTCACGCCGTCCACGGGCGGTGCGATGCCCGCGCGGCGCGAGGCCACGACGAAGGCGAAGCGCACGGGCGCGAGCTCGGCCTCGTCGGCGTCGCAGGCCATGCCCAGGTCGGCCTGGAAATCCAGGTGGCCGAAGGCCAGGCGCATCACGCCGGGCACGCGCGCGATGGCGTCGATCTGCGCGAGCCCCTCGGCCGATTCGATGAGTGGCAGCCAGCGCCGCGCGGGAAACGCCGCGAACAGGCGCACCAGGTCGGCGGGCGCTTCCACCTTGGCCGGCATCAACGCGCCCAGGCCCTGCAGTTCGCCGAGCAGGGCCGCGTCCTCCGCGTGCCAGGGTGTGGGCGATGCGTTGATCCGCAGCATCAGGCGCGCACGAACCTCCGCGTCCAGTGTGGGCCACAGCCGCGCCAGCGCCTCGCGCGCATCGCCCTTGCGCCCGGGCGCCACCGCGTCCTCCAGGTCGAGGACCAGCGCATGCGCGCCGCTGGCCAGCGCCTTGGGCAGGCGATCGAGCCGGTCGGCGGGCAGAAAGAGGAAGCTGCGGGCGAGGGCGATGCCGGTCATCACACCTGCTCGTCGGGCAGCTGCACGCGCAAGCCGTCGAGCGCGGCCTGCAGGCGGATCTGACAGCACAGGCGGCTGTTGTCGCGCAGGTCGGGCACGCCTTCGAGCATGAAGACCTCGGTCTCCGAGCGCGGAGGCAATTGCGCGGCGAAGGCCGGGTCCACGTAGCCGTGGCAGGTGGCGCAGCTGCACACGCCACCACAGTCGCCCAGGATGCCCGGCACGCCGTGGTCGATGGCGATCTGCATCAGGCTGCGGCCTTCGGGCGCCTCGACGGCGTGCTCGCTGCCGTGGGGATCGATGAAAACAACGGTGGGCATGGGTGTTCTGTCCTCGGTAAAAACCCCGAGAAAGGGGTTTGACATAGTCCGTCTCGTCGGACTATTATTCCACCAACCGACGCACCGGACAACACGCATTCCATCCCCACCGGAGGATCTTCAATTGGACAACTGCGCCCCCGTGATTCCCATCGCCCGCGCGCCCGCCGTGGCGCCGCGTTGGGACCAGCTCGTGCACGAGGAGCGCGTGCACGGCTCGCTCTACACCGACCCCGCCATCTACCAAGCCGAACTGGAAAAGATCTGGTTCCGCACCTGGGTGTACGTCGGCCATGAGAGCGAGGTGCCGAACGCCAACGACTTCGTCATGAAGTCCATCGGCCCAGAGCCGGTGATCATGACGCGCGACCGCCACGGCAGCATCCACCTGCTGCACAACCGCTGCCCGCACCGTGGCAACCGCGTGTGCATGACGGAGCAGGGCAACGCGCGCTCCTTCACCTGCCCCTACCACGGCTGGACCTTCGCCAACGACGGCGCGCTCAAGGGTTGGCCCTTCCCGTCGGGCTACGAGGGCGTGGACCGCAAGGACCATGGCCTGGGCAAGGTGGCGCGCGTGGCCAGTTACCGCGGCTTCGTGTTCGGCTCCATGGCGGCCGAGGGGCCGAGCCTGGAGCAGCACCTGGGCGCGGCGATGAAGTCCATCGACGCACTGTGCGAGACCTCGCCCGAAGGTGAAATCGAGCTCACCGCCGGCTTCCTCAAGCACAAGGTCAAGGCCAACTGGAAGTTCCTGGTCGAGAACGAGACCGACGGCTACCACCCCTCGTTCGTGCACGCCTCCATCTTCGAGGTCGCGCAGAGCGGCATCGGCACGCTCTACAGCGCCGAGTCCACGGCGGTGTCGCGCGACTTCGGCAACGGCCACACCGAGAACGACCTGCGCCCCGAATTCCGCAAGCGCGACGTGCCGATGTCCTGGTTCGGCACCACAGCCGACAAGCTGCCCGATTACACCGCGAAGATGAACGCGGCCTATGGCGAGGAGAAGGCACGCAACATCATGATCGACGGCACGCCGCACATCATGATCTACCCGAACCTGTTCATCGCGGAGATCCAGATCTTCGTGATCCAGCCGCTGTCGGTGAACGAGACCGTGCAGCACGTCACCGCGCTGCAGTTCAAGGGCGCGCCTGACCTGAACCGTCGCATGCGCCAGCAGACCATGGGCTCGGTGGGCCCGGCCGGCTTCCTGCTGGCCGACGACGCCGAGATGTACGAGCGCACGCAGATGGGCGTGCAGATGCGAAAGCCCGAGTGGCTGTTCCTGGGACGCGGCAAGCACCGCGAGCGCCGCGACGCCGACGGTTTCCTGATCGGCGACAACACCGACGAGGTGCCCAGCCGCGGCATCTGGCGCCACTACCGCGCCACCATGGAGGCCGCGTGATGCCCATGACGACAGAACAACGCGCCACGCTGGAAGACGTCACGCAGTTCATCTACCGGGAAGCGCGACTGCAGGACGAGCACCGGTACGACGAATGGGAATCCCTGTGGACCGAGGACGGCGTGTACTGGGTGCCGGCCAACGGCGACGGTGGCGACCCCGAGCAGGTGATGTCCATCATCTACGACAACCGCTCGCGCATCGCCCTGCGCATCCGCCAGTACCACACCGGCAAGCGCTTCAGCCAGACACCGCAGTCGCGCCTGCGCCGGCTCATCTCCAACATCGAGGTGATGGAGGACGATGGCAGCGAGCTCAGCGTGGGCAGCAACGTGCTGATCTTCGAGAACCAGACGCGCGGCGACGTGCTCTGGGCCGCGCGCACCGAGTACCGGCTGCGCCGCGTGGACGGCGCGCTGCGCATGGCGCGCAAGAAAGTGAACCTGGTGAACAACCAGGACGCCCTGTATTCCATGGCCTTTCTGGTCTGAGGCCGGCACCCGGAGAAGAACGATGAGCCAGGAGACGACACCCGAGGTGCTGGTGGGCGAAGGCCCGGTGCGCCTGGAGCTGCACGCCGATGGCGTGGCCCACCTGCGCCTGAACCGCCCGGACGCGGCCAACGGCCTGAACGTGGAACTGCTGCGCGCGCTGCACGAGGCGGTGCTGCGCATCCATGGCGACGGCCGCGTGCGCGCCGTGCTGCTCACCGGCGAAGGCAAGCACTTCTGCGCCGGTGGCGATGTGCACACCTTCCTGTCGAAAGGCGAGGCGCTGCCCGACTACATCCGCGTGGCCACCGCCTTGCTGCAGCTCGCCACGGCCGCGCTGATCCGCCTGAACCCGCCCGTGGTGGCGGCGGTGCAGGGCTTCGCGGCCGGCGGTGGCGGCATGGGCCTGGTGTGCTCGTCCGACTTCGTGGTGGCCGGCGAGTCCACGCGCTTTCTGGCCGGTGCCACGCGCGTGGCCATGGTGCCGGACGCGGGCGTGTCGGTCACGCTGACACAACTGGTGGGCTTTCGGCGTGCGATGGAGATCCTCATGCTCAACCCGACGCTGACGGCGGCCGAGGCCAAGGAGATCGGGCTCATCACGCGCGTGGTGGCTGACGAGCAACTGATGGACGAGGCCTGGTCGCTCGCGCGCCAGCTCGCGGCGGGTGCGCCGGCCGCGCTGGCCAACACCAAGCGACTGTTGTGGAACGGCATCGGACAAAGCGTGGAAGCGGCCATGCCCGAGGAGAACCACATCCAGGCCCTGCTGTCCGGCATGGCCGACGCGCGCGAGGGCCTGTCGGCCGTGATCGAGAAACGCGCGCCGCGTTTCACGGGGCGTTGAATGGCCCATGAGCAGACCGCGCGGCGACGCGCTTTCGTCACCGGCGGCGCCAATGGCATCGGCGCGGCCATCGTGCGCCGCCTCGCGGCCGACGGGCTCCAGGTGGTGTTCGCCGACTTGCAGGTGGACGCCGCGCAGCGGCTCGTGCAAGAGACCGGTGCCACGGCGCTGGTGCTGGACGTCTGCGACTTCGAGCGCGTGCACGCCATGGTGGCGGAACACGGCCCCTTCGACGTGCTGATCAACAACGCGGGCGTGGACCAGCACGCCTTTTTCACGAACACCGGCCCGGCGGACTGGCGCCGGCTGCTCGGCGTGAACCTGGAGGCGGTGCTCAACACCACGCACGCGGTGCTGCCGTCGATGCAGGCGCAAGGCTTCGGGCGCATCGTCAACGTCGCCTCCGAAGCGGGCCGGCTCGGTTCGCGCGGCGGTTCGGTCTACGCAGCGGCCAAGGGCGGTGTCATCGCCTTCACGCGCTCCATTGCGCGCGAGAACGGCCGCAAGGGCATCACCGCCAACGTGGTGGCGCCCGGGCCTATCGACACGCCCTTGCTGCGCCAGGCCGTGGCGGATGGCGGTGACAAGCTGATGGACGCGATGACGCAGGCCACGCTCGTGGGCCGACTGGGCACGGCTGAGGAAGTGGCGGCCGTTGTGGCGTTTCTCGCGTCCGATGCCGCGAGCTACGTCACGGGTGAAGTGCTGGGTGTCTCCGGCGGCATGGGGTGCGGCGCATGACCGATCCTGTCGATACCGTCATCGCCCGCGTCAAAGCGGTCTACGGCCGCTGGCGCCGCGACACCCCCGTGGCCCAGATGCGCGCCGACTGGGACGCGCTGTTCAGCGCGACCGGCGACGCCGCCTTCGAGCCCGTCACCGCCGGTGGCGTGCCCTGCGCCTGGGTCACCGCGCCGCGTGCGCGCACCGACCGCGTGATCGTCTACTTCCATGGGGGTGGCTTCCAGGTCGGCTCGCTCGCCTCGCACCGCGAACTCATGTCGCGCCTGTCGGCCGAGGCCGGCGCGCGCGTGCTCGGTGTGGACTACCGGCTGGCGCCCGAGCACCGGCACCCCGCGCCGCTGCAGGACGCGCTGGCCGTGCTGGCGTGGTTGCGCGCCGAGGGTTACGCCGCGCCACACACCGCACTGGCCGGGGATTCGGCTGGTGGCGGCCTGGCGCTGGCCGCGTTGCTCGCGCTGCAAGGCGACGACGCCACGCCCGCCGCCGCCTTCGTGATGTCCGCCTGGACCGACCTGGCCGCCACGGGTGAGAGCTACGAGACCCGCGCCGCGAGCGACCCGATCCACCAGCGCCCCATGATCCAGGCGATGGCGCGCAACTTTCTCGGCAAGGAGGGCGACCCGCGCGACCCGCTGGCTTCGCCGCTGTACGCCAGCGACGAGCAGCTCGCGCACCTGCCCCCGCTGCTGCTGCAGGTGGGCGACCACGAGACCGTGCTGAGCGATTCCGTGGCCTTCGCCGCGCGCGTGAACGCGGCCGGCGGCCGGGCCGAGTGCCAGGCCTGGCCCGGCATGGTCCACGTGTTCCAGCAATTCCCGAACGAGCTGCCCCAGGCGCGCGACGCGCTGCGACAGGGCGGCCGATTCCTCGCGGCCGAACTCGGCCTTGTTCCCAACGGAGACCCCTCAGCATGATCGGAATCACCGCCTACGGTGGCTACGTGCCGCGCCTGCGCCTGTCGCGCCAGGCCGCCGCACAGGCCAACGCCTGGTACGCCCCGCAGTTCGCCGGCCGCAAAGGCACGCGCGCCTTCGCCAACTGGGACGAGGACAGCATCACCCTGGCCGTGGCCGCCGCGCGCGACTGCCTGGGCCCCGCGACCTCACGCGATCGGGCGACCGTGCGCGCGCTGCTGCTGGCCAGCGACACGCTGCCCTTCGCCGAGCGCCTGAACGCGGGCGTGGTGGCCGGCGCGCTCGCGCTCGACGACGGCATCGAGGCCCTCGACCTCGGGGGCACGCAGCGCGCCGCCTTGTCCGCGTTCACCCAGGCCGTGGCGCGGGTGGCGGCCGGTGGTGGCGACACGCTGGTGCTGGCCGCGGACAACCGCCGCACGCGCGCGGCCAGCGCGCAGGAACTGGAGTACGGCGACGCCGCCGCCGCGTTGCTCGTGGGCCGGGAGAACGTGCTCGCCGAGTACCTGGGCGCGGGCACCGTCACCGCCGACTTCGTGGACCACTTCCGCGCGGCAGGCGAAGACGTGGACTACCACTGGGAAGAGCGCTGGGTGCGCGACGAGGGCATCACCAGGCTGGTGCCGCGCGCGGTGAACGCCGCGCTGGCGCAAGCCGGCGTGGCCGCCAGCGAGGTGGACCACTTCATCTTCCCCACCACCTTCGCCAAGATGGATCAGCAGCTCGCCAAGGCCTGCGGCATCCGGCCCGAAGCGGTGGTGGCCAACCTCAACGACGCCGTGGGCGACAGCGGTCTGCCGCATGGCCTGCTGTTGCTGGCGCACGCGTTGGAAACCGCACGGCCCGGCCAGCGCATCGTGCTCGCGCAGTTCGGCAGCGGCGCGCAGGCGCTGGTGTTCCGCGTCACCGACGCGATCGACACCTTCAAGCCCGCGCGCGGCGTGAGCCAGTGGCTGGCGCGCGGCATCGAGGAAAAGCACTACACGCGCTTCCTCTCGTTCAAGGGTCAGCTCGCACTGGAGCGCGGCATGCGCGGCGAGGCCGACCGCAAGACCGCGCTGTCCACCGCCTGGCGCCACCACCAGGCGCTGCAGGGCCTGGTGGCGGGCCGCTGCGAGGTGACGGGCAGCGTGCACTTCCCGCCCTCGCGCCTGAGCTACGACAGCAAGCCGCTGCAGGACACGCAAAAGCCCCATCCGCTGGCCGACCGGCCCGCGCGCATCCTGAGCTGGTCGGCCGAGTACCTCTCGTGGCACCCGGCACCGCCGCACCACTACGGGCAGATCGACTTCGAGGGCGGTGGCCGCATCCTCATGGACTTCACCGACCTGGAGGTCGGCGAGGTGGAGACCGGCACGTCCATGGAGATGGTGTTCCGCATCAAGGACGTCGATGACCGCCGCGGTTTCACGCGGTACTTCTGGAAAGCCACGCCGGTGCGTGGCGCAACCAAGGCCTGAGGAGAACCACATGGCACAAGGCATCAAGGACAAGGTCGCCATCCTCGGCATGGGCTGCAGCAAGTTCGGCGAGCGCTGGGACGCCAGCCCCGAGGACCTCATGCTGGAGGCCTACAACGAGGCCATGGCCGACGCCGGCATCACGCCCGATCAGCTCGGCGCGGCCTGGTTCTCCACCCACATGGACGACGTGGGCACGGGCCGCGGCGGCACGCCCATGAGCATCGCGCTGCGCCTGCCCAACATCGGCGTGACGCGCGTGGAGAACTTCTGTGCGGGCGGCTCCGAGGCGATCCGTGCCGCGGTGTATGCGGTGGCCGCGGGCGCCTGCGACATCGCGCTCGCACTCGGCGTGGAGAAGCTCAAGGACACAGGCTACGGCGGTTTGCCCATGGCCACCGTGGGGACCTACATCCCGCAGTGGTACCCGAACGCCGTGGCGCCCGCCAACTTCGCGCAACTGGCCGCGGCCTACCAGGCCAAGCACCGCGTGGACCCGGCGCTGCTCAAACGCGCGATCGCGCACGTGTCGGTGAAGAGTCACGCCAACGGCGCCAAGAACCCGAAGGCGCACTTCCAGAAGGCCGTGAGCGAAGAGACGGTGATCCAGGCGCCCATCATCGCCGAGCCCCTGGGCCTGTTCGACTGCGCAGGCGTGTCCGACGGCGCGGCCGCAGTGATCGTGACGACGCCCGAGATCGCACGCAGCCTGGGCAAGAAGGATCTCGTGACCTTCAAGGCGCTGCAGGTGGCGGTGTCCAACGGCTGGGAGCTGCAAGGCAGCGAATGGGACGGCAGCTATGTGCACACCACGCGCATCGCGGCCAGGCGCGCTTACGAGGAGGCCGGCATCGCCGACCCGCGCGAGCAGATCAGCATGACCGAGGTGCACGACTGCTTCTCGATCACCGAGCTCATCACCATGGAAGACCTGGGCTTGTCGGACGAGGGAGCGGGCGTGCGAGACGTGCTTGATGGCCACTTCGACGCCGACGGCCGCCTGCCCTGCCAGATCGATGGCGGCCTCAAGTGCTTCGGTCATCCCGTGGGCGCCAGCGGTATCCGCATGCTCTACGAGATCTACCTGCAGCTGCAGGGGCGCGCGGGTCCGCGCCAGCTCGCCGATCCCAAGACCGGGCTGATCCACAACCTGGGTGGCCAGCCATCGCAGAACGCGTGCTCGGTGTCGATCGTGGGGCTGGAAGGCGTCTGAACATGAGGGATCCCGTTGTTCTGCTTGACCGCCCCGCGCCGCACGTGGCGCGGCTGCGCATCAACCGGCCCGACAAGCGCAACGCGATCGACCACGCGGTTCGCCAGGGCTTCATCGATCACCTGCTCACGCTGCAGGACGACGCGCAGGTGCGCGCCCTGGTGCTCGGTGGGGTGGAATGCGTGTTCTCCGCCGGCGGCGACATCCCCAGCATGCTCGGGCTGGACGAAGCCCAGGCGCGCGAGCGCATGCGCCACATCCACGTGCTGTGTCGCCTGGTGGCCGGTGCGCGCGTGCCGGTGGTGAGCGCCATGGAAGGCGTGACGGCGGGCGCGGCGGTGGGCCTGGCGCTGCTGGGCGACCGCATCGTCATCGGGCGCGGCGCGCGCGTGCTGTTTCCCTTCCTCAAGCTGGGCCTGGCACCCGACTGGGGGCAACTGCTCACGCTGCCGCGCCGCGTGGGCCTGCCCGTGGCGCGCCGCCTGTTGAGCGATGGCGAGCCCGTGCCTGGCGAAGAGGCCTTGCGCATCGGTCTGGCCGACGTGATGTGCGAGGACGCCGAGGTGATGGACCGCGCCGTGGCGCTGGCCGGCACACTCGCGCAGTTGCCCACCGAGGCCTTCGCCCGCATGAAGCAGCGGCTGAACCAGCCCGCGGCCTCGCTCGACGACGAGCTTCAACGTGAAGAATCCGACCAGGCCGTGTGCCTGCTCGGCGAGGATTTTCAGGAAGGCTACGCGGCCTTCCGCGACAAGCGCGCCGCCGATTTCATCGGGCGGCCCGGAGCGAAACGGTGAGCGGGACCAGCGTTCAGGCCGCCGTTGCTCAAGCGCCCGTGGTGGTGTCGCGCGACGGCGCGGTCGGCGTGCTCACGCTCAACCGCCCCGAGAAGCGCAACGCGCTGGACCTCACCATGCGCGCCGCCATCGCCGCCGCCGTGCGTGAGCTGGAGGCCGATGAGACCGTGAAGGCGATCGTCGTCACCGGTGGCGACAGCGTGTTCGCGGCCGGTGCGGACCTGAACCTGCTGGTCGACAAGGGCGCGCAGGACGTGGCCGGCATCGACCTCGGCCAGTACTGGGCGCCGCTGGCGAACGCGCGCAAGCCCGTGGTGGCGGCGGTCAGCGGCTTCGCGCTCGGCGCGGGCTGCGAGCTCGCGCTCATGTGCGACTTCATCGTGGCCGATGCCAGTGCGCGCCTGGGCCAGCCGGAGCTGGCCGTGGGCATCATGCCCGGCGCGGGTGGCACGCAGCGCCTGGTGCGCTCCGTGGGCAAGCAGGTGGCCAGCCTCATGCTGATGACGGCCGAGCCGCTCACCGGCGAGCGCGCCTTCCAGTTGGGCCTGGTGGCCGAACTCGCGCCCGAGGGGCAGGCGCTGGCGCGCGCGCTGGAACTCGCGCGCAAGGCCGCGCGGATGCCGCCGAAAGCCATTGAGGCCACCAAGCGCGTGCTGCGCCAGGGCGCCGATCTGCCGCTGGACGCCGCGCTCGCGCTGGAGAACCGCGAGTTCCTGCTGCTCTTCGACACCGAGGACAAGACCGAGGGCATGCGCGCCTTCCTCGACAAGCGCAAACCGCAATTCAACGGCCGCTGAGCGCGGCACGCCAGAACACGATCCATGGCAACTGCACATCTCACCACCATCGGCGTCGTCGGCGCCGGCACCATGGGCCGCGGCATCGTGCAGCTCTTCGCGCAGGCCGGCCACACGGTGGTCTGCCACGACGCGCAACCGGGCGCCGCCGCGAAGGCCGTCGAGTACGTGGACGGCATGTTCGCGCGCGCGGTCGAGAAGGGGCGCATGACGGCCAACGAGCACGACAGCGCAAGGAGCCGCTTGACGGCCTGCGACAGCCTCGCCGATCTCGCGGGCTGCGAACTGGTCATCGAAGCCATCGTCGAAGACCTGGAGGTCAAGCGCGCGCTGTTCCGCGAACTCGAAAGCCTGCTCGGTGACCACGCGATCCTCGCCAGCAACACCTCCTCGCTCACCGTGGCGGAGATCGCGGCCGCCTGCCGGCGGCCCGAGCGCGTGGCGGGCCTGCACTTCTTCAACCCCGTGCCGCTGATGAAGGTGGCCGAAGTCATCGCCGCCGTGCGCACCGCGCCCGCCGTGGTGCGGCGATTGAGCGAACTCACGGAAGGTGCGGGCCACCGCGCCGTGGTGACGGCCGACCAGCCGGGCTTTCTCATCAACCACGCGGGGCGCGGCCTCTACACCGAAGGCCTGCGCATCGTCGAGGAACAGGTGGCCACGCCCGCCGATGTGGACGATGTGCTGCGAGAGGCCCTGGGTTTTCGCATGGGGCCTTTCGAGCTGCTGGACCTCACGGGCCTGGACGTGTCCTCGCGCGTGATGGCCTCGATCTACGAGCAGTTCCAGCAGGAGCCGCGTTTCCGTCCTTCGTCCCTGTTGCCGCCGCGCGTGGCCGCCGGCCTGTTCGGCCGCAAGAGCGGCGAGGGCTGGTACCGCTACGTCGACGGGCAACAGCAACGTCCGCCTGCGCGGGCCGTGCCTGCTTTGCCCGAGGCGCTGGCGGTGTGGGTGGACCCTGCCGCGAGCGGCGCTGCCGGACTGCGTGAACTCGCGATCGCGGCCGGCGTGCGCCTCGTCGACGAGGCATCCAACGCGGACCTGAACCTCGTGATGCCCTGGGGCAACGACGCCACCAGCACCGCGATCTCGCTGGGTCTGGACGCCACGCGCTGCGTCGCCGTGGACCCCTTGCCGCCACTCGCGCTGCGCCGCACGCTCATGCTCACGGCCGTCACCTCGCCCGCCGCGCGCGACGCCGCGCACGCGCTGCTGGCGAAGGACGGCACCGCGGTGACCCTCATCAACGACAGCCCCGGGTTCATCGCCCAGCGCGTGATCGCCACCATCGTCAACATCGCCGCCAACATCGCGCAGCGCGGCATCGCCAGCGTGGCCGATCTGGAAGACGCGGTGCGCCTGGGCCTGGGTTACCCGCAAGGCCCGCTGGGCTGGGGTGACCGGCTCGGCGCCGGCCGCCTGCTGGAGATCCTGCGCGCGCAACTCGCCGCCACCGGTGATCCCCGTTACCGCCCCAGTGCCTGGCTCGTGCGCCGTGTGGCGCTGGGGCTGCCGATCACCACACCGGAGGCCCTGCGATGAGTGCCACGCCCGTTGACCTGGCGCACCTGCAACAGTGGGTGGGCCGCAGCGAATCGCGCGAGCAGCACCTCGACCCCTTCCCGGCGCGTGCGCTCGCGGGGCTGCTCGACCGCGAGCAGGCGCACGGCGATGGCGACGCCTTGCCGCTGCCCTGGCACTGGCTCTACTTCCTCGACGCGCCCAGCCGCGAAGGCACCGGCGCGGACGGCCACCCGAAACGCGGTGGCTTTCTGCCGCCCGTGCCGCTGCCGCGCCGCATGTGGGCCGCGGGCGAACTCACGCTGCACGAGCCATTGCGCCTGGGCCGCGCGGCGCGCAAGACCTCCACCGTGCGCAGCGTGGAACTCAAGCAGGGCAAGGCCGGCGCGCTGGTCTTCGTCACCGTCGCGCACGAGCTGGAGCAGGATGGCCGGCCCCGCATCAGCGAGCTGCAACACATCGTCTTTCGCGAAGCGCCCGCCGCGCCCGCGCCACTGCCACCCGGCGAACCCGCGCCCACCGACGCCACCTGGCGGCGCGCGCTGAGGCCCGATGCGGTGATGCTGTTCCGCTTCTCCGCGCTCACCTACAACGGCCACCGCATCCACTACGACCGCGACTACGCCACGCGCGAGGAGTTCTACCCCGCGCTGGTGGTGCAGGGCCCGCTGCTGGCCACGCTGCTGCTGGACCTGGCCGCGCGCGAACGGCCCGGGTCGCAAGCCGCGCACTTCAGCTTCCGCGCGCAGCGCCCCGCCTTCGACACCGACGAGCTTCACCTCAACGGCCGCCTGAACGCCGACGGTGCCGCGCTCTGGACCAGCGACGCCCAAGGCTTCATCGGCATGAACGCCACGCTGCGCTGGCGCTGACCCCAACCCACACGAACATCCCCAGGAGACAGACAGATGACCCACCCCCACTACGACGCCGTCGTGATCGGCGCCGGTGCCGGCGGCATGAGTGCGGCGGCCCACCTCGTGGCCGCGGGCCGCCGGGTGCTGCTCGTGGAGTCGCAGGACCGCCTCGGCGGCCGCGCCTCCAGCGAAGAGATCGATGGCTTCATCGTCAACCGCGGCGCCATCGCCATCGAGCGCGGCAGCGGCTTCGAGCAGACCTTCGAGCTGCTGGGCGTGCCGCTGGACGTGCGCGAGCCCCAGCCCGCCACCGTCTTCCGCATCGACGGCAAGATCATCGACCCCAGCAAGGGCGGTGGCTGGAACCTCATCCTCGGCGGGCTGACCAAGGCGGCCGCGAAGATCGGCGCGAGCTTCGGCGACGTGCGCAAGGGCAACGCGGACCTGCCGGAGGAAACGCTGTCCACCGAGGACTGGCTGAAGAAGTTCACGAAGAACGCCACCGTGCACCGCCTGTTCCGCAACTTCTGCGCGGCCATCTGGGCCGCCAACGCGGATGAATTGCCCGCGCGCGCCTTCCTCACCTACTTCGCCTTCAAGGGCGCCTTCAAGCGCTTCGGCTTCTGCCCGCGCGGCACCATCGGCCTGTGGAACGACCTGGGCGCCGGCATCCGCGCCAGGGGCGGCGAGATCTGGCTCGACGCGCCGGTGAGCAAGATCCACGTGGAAGGCGGCCGGGCGACGGGCGTGGACGTGGTGCGCAAGGGGGTGACGCAACGCATCGATGCCAGCGTGGTGATCAGCAACGTCGGGCCGAGTGCCACGATCCGGCTGGCCGGCGAACAGGCCATGGGCGAGGCCTACGTGGCGAAGGCGCGCCAGGTGCTGCGCCCTGCCGCCAACATCGTGGTCAACTTCGCCACGCAGCAGCGCCTGATCGATCAGCCCGGCCTCATCACCTTCGCCAACACCGAGCGCCTGTGCAACCTGGGCGAACTCACGGCGATGTGCCCCGAAATGGCGCCGCCCGGCTGGTACCTGTACGTGGCCTACGTGGTGCCCAAGCCCGCGCTGGGCGATTTCGACGAGAAGGCCGAGACCGAACTCGGCCTGCAGGACCTGCGCAACGAGTTTCCCGGCTTCGCCGATGCGAAGATTCTCTCCATCCGCGTGATGCGCGACGAATGGCCCGCCCAGCGCTCCTGCGCCGGCTACGACCTGCCGCAGGAAACGCCCTTGCCCAACCTCTGGAACGTGGGCGATGCGGTAAAAGACTACGGCGGCGGTGGCACGCAGGCCTGCGTGGACACGGGGCGCGAGGCGGCCCACAAGGCGCTGGGCGTGCTCGGCGTGGGCAAGGTGGCTTGATGTCCGACATGGCAGAACCGATGCAACAACAACTCGCCAACGCGTCCGCCGTTCTGGCGCGCGTGCGCTCCCTCTTCGACGCCGGCGTGCTGGCACTGGCACAGCGCTGCCAGGACGGCGGGCGGCTGAACGCCCGGCGCCTGGACGAGCAGCAGGTGGCCAGCTTCGAGATGGCCTGGGCCGGCGCCGAATTGCTGGCCGCCGAGACCGCCATCGCGGCCCTCACGCCCGCCAGCGCGCCGCTGGACGCGCGCCTCGCGCTGGTGTTCACGGTGGAGGCGGTGGTGGCCCTGCTCGACCGGCTGGACGTGATGCTGGCCGAGTCCGGCCAGGACCCGGCCGCGGTGGACGCGCTGCGGGCCCTGCCCGAGTGGCGCGCCTTGCGCCAGGCCGCCGGTGGCAGCGACGCCTTGCAGGCCGCCGGGCGTGGCGTGATCGACGCGCAGGGCGTCGTGGGCGAGGTGGCGCTGGACGAGCAGCACGCGCTGGCGCAGGACGCCTTCCGCCGCTTTGCCCAGGAGGTGGTGGCGCCGCAGGCGGAAGCCATCCACCGCCACGACCTCACCGTGCCCGAATCCCTGCTGCAGCCCATGCGCGAGATGGGCGTGTTCGGCCTCGCGATTCCCGAGGCGCACGGCGGCAGCGCACCGAACGACCACGAGGACACCCTGCTCATGGTGGTGGTGACCGAGGCCCTGTCGGAGGGCTCGCTCGCGGCCGCCGGCAGCCTGATCACGCGCCCCGAGATCCTCACGCGCGCGCTGCTGGCGGGTGGCACCGACGAACAGAAGCACCACTGGCTGCCCCGCCTGGCCGCGGGCGACCCGCTGTGCGCCATCGCCATGACCGAGCCCGACTGCGGCTCCGACCTCGCGGCCTGCCAGCTCAAGGGCACGCGCGTGCCCGGCGGGTGGTTGCTCAACGGGGCCAAGACCTGGTGCACCTTCGCCGGCAAGGCGGGCGTGCTGATGGTGGTGACCCGCACCGACCCCGACCGCTCGCTGGGGCACAAGGGCCTGTCGGTGCTGCTGGCCGAGAAGCCCGCGTTCGACACGCACCAGTTCGAGGTGGTGCAGGACGGCGGCGGCAAGCTCAGCGGCCGCGCCATCCCCACCATCGGCTACCGCGGCATGCATTCCTTCGACCTGTCCTTCCAGGACTACTTCGTGCCCGACGCCAACGTGGTCGGTGGCGAGGCCGGCCTGGGCAAGGGCTTCTACTACACGCTCGCCGGCATGGTGGGTGGGCGCATGCAGACCTCGGCCCGCGCCTGCGGCGTGATGCGCGCGGCCCTGCGCGCCGCCGTGCGCTACACGCAGGACCGCAAGGTCTTCGGCGCGCCGCTGGCCGACTTCGCGCTCACGCAGGCCAAGATCGCGCGCATGGGCGCGCGGCTCGCGGCCTGCCGGCGCCTGGCGTACACGGTGGCGGGCATCGTCGATGGCGGCAACGGCCGCATGGAGGCCAGCCTGGTGAAGCTGCTGGCCTGCCGCTCGGCCGAACTCGTCACGCGCGAGGCGCTGCAACTGCACGGCGGCATGGGCTACGCGGAAGAGACGCCGGTGAGCCGCTACTTCGTCGATGCGCGCGTGCTCTCGATCTTCGAAGGCGCGGAGGAGACACTCGCGCTCAAGGTGGTGGCGCGCAGCCTGATGGAACGCGCGCTCGGCATCGCATCGGCGGGAGCTTGAGATGACGCAGCAAGAGGGCATCCTGAGCGGCCTGCGCGTGGTGGAGGCCGCCGCCTTCGTGGCGGCGCCGCTCGGCGGCATGACGCTGGCGCAGATGGGCGCCGACGTGATCCGCATCGACGCGCTGGGCGGCGGGCTCGATTACCGCCGCTGGCCCGTCACGCAGGACAACACCAGCCTGTTCTGGTGCGGCCTGAACAAGGCCAAGCGCTCGGTGGCGCTCGACCTGGCTTCGCCCGAAGGCCGCGAGCTCGCCATGGCCATCGCCTGCGCGCCGGGCGAGGACGCGGGCCTGTTCCTCACCAACTTCCCGCCGCGCGGCTGGCTCGACCATGAGCAGCTCAAGGCGAAGCGGCCCGACCTGATCCAGCTGACGCTCATGGGCGATCGCCACGGCGGCTCGGCCGTGGACTACACCGTCAACGCGCGCCTGGGCCTGCCGTACATGACCGGACCCGTGGACGGCGAGGGCGCTGTCAACCACGTGCTGCCCGCGTGGGACCTGATCACCGGCCAGATGGTGGCCGTGGGCCTGCTCGCCGCCGAGCGCCACCGCCGCCGCACCGGCCAGGGGCAGCACGTGAAGCTGGCGCTGGAGGACGTGGCGCTGGCGGTGATGCAGCACCTGGGCTTCATCGCCGAGGCGCAACAGGGCCAGCCGCGAGAGCGGCACGGCAACGCGCTGTTCGGTGCTTTCGGGCGCGACTTCGTCACGCAGGACGGCGAGCGTGTGATGGTGGTGGGCCTCACGCTCAAGCAGTGGCGCTCGATCGTGGAGGCCACCGGGCTTGGCGCGGAGATCGACGCACTTGGCGCGCGCTTGGGCGTGGACCTGTCGCGTGAGGGTGAGCGCTTCAAGGCGCGCGCCGAACTCGCCGCATTGATCGGCCCCTGGATCGCTGCGCGGCCTTTCAGCGACGTGGCGCAGGCTTTCGACCGGCACGGCGTCTGCTGGAGCCGTTACCAGACCATCGCCGAGCTCGCGAACGATGCCGAGTGCTCGCCGGCCAACCCGATGTTCCGCACCGTGCAACAGCCCGGCGTTGGCGACATGCTCGCCGCCGGCATTCCGCTGGACTTCGGCGCCGTGCCGCGCGTGCCGGCGCAGGCCGCGCCGCGGTTGGGCGAGCACACCGAAGAAGTGCTCACGCAACTCCTCGGCATCGACGCCGCGCAGTTCGGTCGTCTGCACGACCGGGGTGTGGTCCGTGTGGCCGAGGGCTGATGCGAGGTGAGCGCATGGTCCATTCCGGATGTGGCGGGTTTCAGGTGCAGCGGGTGGGCGGGCCGAGGGCCCGGGGTACGGTGCAGCGGGCTTCACTGCGCTGCCCCTCGCTGCGCGAGGGGTTTGCTGCGGTGCTCGGGTGAGCGGCCCGGCGGCATAACTCACTGCGCGCGCTTCGCGCGCTCCGTTCAGACAGATGCCGCCAATCAGTTCACGAAGCGCGCTTCGCGCGCGGGCCACTCACCCTGCGCTCCTCGCCAGCGCACAGGCGCCCGCCGCACCGTACCCCGGGCCCTCGGCTGGCGAACAGGGTTGGCACGCGAGAGCGGAAATCCCTCTTTTCTTCCTTCTTGGCGAGCCCAGGTGTCACTTGTCAGGGGCGGGCACCGGGCCGTGGCGGCGCCTGTGCGGTGCCGAGAAGCGCAGGGCGGGTGGCCGCGCGCGCAGCGCGCTTCGTCATCTGATTTGCGGCATCTGTTTGAGCGGAGCTGGCGAAGCCAGCGCAGCGAGTTATGCCGCAGACCACCCGACCGAGCATCGCAGGGGAGTCCTCGCGCAGCGAGGACCACCGCAGTGAAGCCGCCACGGCCCTGTGCCCGCCCCTGACGCGCCAACCCACCCTGCGAAAAGCCTTCTGTCCGACCCACAGGGGAAACCCCAAGTAACACGGTCAATCAAGCCCTTCTCATATACCGTCCCGTCGGACTATTATTGACGCCGTGCAGCGCAGGCGCGTTCTGCGCGGTCCGTCAGCCCCTGTCACCCCCCACAACCCTAGGAGACAAGCCATGATTTCCCGCACCCGCCGCCTCGTCGGCGCCCTGGCGCTGATCGGCGCCTTCGCGGCCGCCGCCCCCGCGTCCGCTCAGACCACCACACTGAAGTACTCCAACTGGTTGCCCGTGGGCCAGGCCATGCGCATGGAAGTCATCGAGCCCTGGATCGCCGAGGTGGAGAAGGTCACCGCCGGCCGAGTGAAGATCGACACCCTGCCCAAGGTGGTGGGTACGCTGCCCGCGCAGTTCGACGTGGCGCGCGACGGTCAGGCCGACCTGGTGGTCTTCATCCCCGGCTACACGCCCAACCGCTTCGACGTTCTCGAAGCGCTGCAGATGCCCTTCGTCAGCGACAACCCCGAGGTGCTCGCGCCCATCGCCGACCGCTTCTTCCGCAAGAACCTCGCGCAGTACGGTGAATTCAAGGGCGTGCACCCGCTGTCCGTCTACGTGGTGTCGCCGGGCCAGCTGTTCAACAACAAGCGCGCCCTGCGCAGCATCGCCGACTTCAAGGGCTTGAAGTTCCGCAGCCCGCAGCCGAGCGCCACGCAGGCGCTCACCTTGCTGGGCGCCGTGCCGGTGAGCAAGCCCGTGAGCGAGACCTACGAGCTGATGTCCTCCGGCGTGCTCGACGGCACCCTGATGCCGCCCGAGTCCATCCCGGCCTTCAAGCTCAACGACCTGGTGTCGCACGCCACCATCGTGCCCGGCGCCATCTACAACACCGTGCTGGTGCTGGGCATCAACGAGGACAAGTGGAAGTCCATCAGCGCCGCCGACCGCGAGGCCATCACCAAGATCAGCGGCGACGCCTTCGCCGCGAAGATCGGCGCGGCCTACGCCAAGGGCGACCGCGCCGCTTTCGACGGCCTGCGCAAGGCCGGCAAGAGCGTGGAGACCGCGCCCGCGCCCCTGGTCGAGGAAATGAAGAAGCTGCTCGCGCCGGTCGAGAAAGACTGGATCGAAAAGGCGAAGAAGAAGGGCGTGGCCGACCCGCAGAAGCTGCTGGACGAACTGCGCGCCGAGGTGGCCTCCGCCTCGCGCGGGAAGTAAGGCATGGCGCACGCACGGGAAGGCAGGATCGAACGGGCACTGACGGCCGTGGGCACGTTGAGCCTGCTGGCGCTGATGCTCATCGTGTTCATCGACGTGGCCGGCCGCAACCTCTTCAACAGCCCGCTGCTGTGGGGCACGGAGGTGATGGAGGTGCTGCTGGGCCTGATGGTGTTCGTGTTCTATCCCGTGATCGCGCGCCGCCACGGCCACATCGTGGTGGACCTGGTGCCGGTGCCGCGCGCGCTGCGCGGCTTCCAGCGCCTGCTGGCGGGTGCCGTCGGCGCGGCGCTGTTCGGTGTCATCGCCTGGACCTGCGGCCGCCAGGCCCTGCGCTCGGCCGACTATGGCGATGCCTCTGCCATTCTCGGCATCCCCACGGCCTGGGTGCTGTGGGGCATGGCCTTGCTCGCGTGCCTGAGCGCGCTCATCTTCCTGGCGCAGGCGCTGGGGGCCTGGGGCCGCGAGACCGTGCTGGCAGAGGAGGCGCGCTGACATGCTCTCCGTCACCCTGGGATTTCTCATCGCCTTCGCACTGATCTTTTTGCAGGTGCCCATCGCCACCGCCCTCGGCCTGGTCGGCTTCGGCGGCGTGGTGCTGCTCAACGGCTGGACGCCCGCGCTCAGCATGGCCGCCACCATCACGCGCGACAGCACGCTCGTGTACACGCTGATCGTGCTGCCGCTCTTCGTGCTCATGGGCAACCTGGTCGCGGGCGCCGGCATCTCCGGCGACCTGTTCCGCGCCGCGCAGGCCCTGATCGGCCGCCGCCGCGGGGGCGTGGCCATGGCCACCGTCGCGGCCTGCGGCGCCTTCGGCGCCATCTGCGGCTCCAGCGTGGCCACGGCGGCCACCATGGGCAAGGTCGCCATCCCCGAGATGCGCCGCCTGGGCTACGGCGACAGGCTCGCCTCCGCCGCCGTGGCGGCGGGCGGCACGCTGGGCATCCTGATCCCGCCCTCGGTGATCATGGTCGTCTACGGCGTGGCCACGCAGACGCACATCGGCAAGCTGTTCGCGGCCGGCATCGTGCCGGGGCTGATCGCCATGGCCGGCTACCTGCTGGCCGTGCGCTACATGGTCTGGCGCGACCCGGCTCAGGCGCCCGTGCACACCGAGGGCGTGAAGATGGACGTGCGCCGCCTGGTGCGCACGCTGTGGCCGGTGGCCGCCATCTTCGCCATCGTCATGGGTGGCATCTACGGCGGCCTGTTCACCTCGGTCGAGGCCTCGGGCATCGGCGCGGCGGCCGCGCTGCTGTTCGCGCTCACGCGGCACAACCTCACGCTGGCGCAGATCCGCCAGATCTTCGCGGACAGCGCCAGCACCTCGGCCATGATGTTCGCCATCATCCTGGGCGCGGCCCTGTTCGGCGAGTTCGTCAACATCACCGGTGTGCACGAAGGCCTGCTGGCCATGGTGCAGGGCAGCGGCCTATCGCCCTTCGGTGTCATCCTGGTCATGATCGCGATCTACCTGGTGCTCGGCTGCGTTCTCGAAAGCCTGTCCATGATCCTGCTCACCGTGCCGATCTTCTTTCCCATCGTCACCGCGCTCGGCTACGACCCCGTGTGGTTCGGCATCCTGATCGTGGTGGTGGTGGAAATCGGCCTCATCACGCCGCCCATCGGCGTCAACCTGTTCGTGATCCGGTCCGTGACGCCGGACATGGCCATGGGCTCGGTGGTGCGCGGCGTGCTGCCCTTCATCACGGCCGACCTGCTGCGCGTGCTGCTGATCGCATCGGTCCCCGCGCTCAGCCTGTGGCTGCCCAACCTTCTCTTCAAGAGCACCGGCGGATGAACGCACCCAGCCTGGACCTGTCGGCGGACACCCTGAGCCGCCGGCTCGGTCCTTTTCTCTCCCGGGCGCTGCAGCGCCCACTGCGCCTGGACGGCTGGCGCCGTTTTCCCGCGGGTTTTTCGTGGATCACCCTGGGCCTCCGCGCCACGCCCGACGGTGGCGGCGAGGCGCTCGATCTGATCCTGCGCATCGGCGATCCGCGGGGCCTGCTCGCGCCCTACCGGGCCGAGCCCGAGTTCCGCGCGCTGCAGGCCTTGCAGGGCCTCGCCGCCTTGCCGGTGCCCCGCGTCTTCGCGTTCAGCGACGACCCCTCGGTCATCGGCGCGCCGTTCCTCGTCACCGGCCGCGTGGACGGTGACACACCCATGCCCTGGAAGGGCGCGGCCGAGGCGCGCGGCGAAGCGCACAACGCCAGCCTCGCGCAGGACTTCACCGACGGCCTGGCCACGCTGCATCGCGTGGACTGGCAAGCCACGCCCCTGAAGCGCCTGTGGGGCGATGTCGACGCCGCCACCGTGGCGCGCGAGCAGACCCTGTACTGGTGGCGCCACGCCGGCTTCGCCGACGACGCCTCGCGCGCGCCGCCGCAGATGCACCACGCCATGCGCTGGCTGCTGCGCCACGCGCCCACCGCGCCGCGCGTGGTCATCGTGCATGGCGACTACCGCGTGGGCAACTTCCTGCAGCAGGACGGCCGCATCACCGCCGTGCTCGACTGGGAGCTCGTGCACCCCGGCGACCCGCACGAGGACCTGGCCTGGGCCGCGCTGCGCGTGTTCTCCGGCGGCACCGGCCGCGTCGGCGGCATCATGGCCCGCGAGGCCTTCACCGAGCGCTACGCGCGCCAGGCCGGCTTCACGCCCGACCCGCTGGCCTGGCGCTACTACGAGGTGCTGGGCCTGTACAAGAGCGCGTCCATGCTGCTGAGCGCCGCGCAACGCGTGGAGAGCGGCCGCGCGCAGGACGTTCGCATGGCCTCCATGGGCTTTCAGGTCGCGTCCACCCTGCTCGAACTCAACCGCCTGATGGCCGAAGCCGCCAACAAGGCGCGCGGCGTGGAGTTGGCTTCATGAGCGCCGCCGGGCCGTTCCCAAGGCGCTCAGCCCCGCAGCGCGCAGCGCGGAGGGAATTCGAATGAACACCGACCTCGCCCGATTGATCGAGGCCCTGCGCCGCACGCTCAACGACGCGGTGGCGCCAGAGCTCGGCAGCGACTTCGCGCGCGGCCAGCTCGCCGCCGTGCACGACATCCTCGGCAAGCTCGCCGGCATGACCGTGTGGGACCCGAGCGCCTTGCAGGCCCAGGCCCGCGCGCTGGTCGATGGCAACCAGCGCTTCGCCGAGCGCGCGGCGCGCGCCGGTGTGGCGCTGCCGGCCGGTGTCGACGCCACGGATCTGGATGCCGCCCAGGCGCGCACGCGCGAGCTCACCGACTGGCTCGACGAACAAGGCCCTTCGCTGTCGCCCGAGCTCGCGGCCGAACTCGACGCCATCCTGCGCCAGGCCCTGCGCGATCAACTGCGCGTCGAACGCCAGCGCATTCCGCTCACCGACTTCAGCGCCATGACGGCCGCTGCCCCCAAGGACTGATCTTCATGCTGACTCCCCAGGACGACCTGCCCGGCCATCAGACGCCCGGCACCTTCGCGCAGGCCGGCAACGGCGATCCGCGCTTCACCGAGCGCTGGTGGTACACCGCGCACCCCGTCGACGGCCGTCCGCTGCTGTTGGACATCGGCTTCGGCTACTACCCCAACCGCGGAGTGATGGACGCCTTCGCGGGCGTGACCGTGGGTCGCACGCAATACAACTTCCGCGCCTCGCGCCAGCTCGGCACGAACCCGCTGGACCTGGCCGTCGGACCGCTGCGCCTGGACATCTCGCCCGCGCAGGGCGTGCACCGCCTGCAACTGAAGGACAACGCCTCGGGCCTGTTCTTCGAGCTGCAGTTCGAGGCCTGCCTGCCCGCCGCGCAGGAGAAGCAGAGCCGCCGCGTGCGCGACGGCGTGGTGGAGGAAGACCTCGCGCGCGTCACGCAGTTCGGCCGCTGGCGTGGCTGGCTGCAAGTCAATGGTGAGCGGCATGCGCTGGAGCCCGCCACCTGGTGGGGACAGCGCGACCGGTCCTGGGGTGTGCGTTCCGAGATGCGCACCGACTGGGCCGCGCCGCCCATGCAGACGCACAAGAAGTTCTTCTGGACCTGGTCCATGCTGCAGACCGAGTCCCTGGGCGTGTGCCTGTTCCTGAAGGAGCGAGAGCCAGGCAAACCCTTCTACCTGTCCGGCGCGGAGTTCCAGCGCCAGGCGGACGGGCGCGTGGTGGAGCGCGAGATCACCGGCGTCGACCATGAGCTGCAGTGGGCCGATGACGCCTTGGGCCAAACCCTGGCGGGCGGTGAGCTGCGCCTGCGCTTCGACCACGGCGCGCCGCGCGTGCTGCGGCTGGAGCCGTTGCCCACGCGCTTCTACCTCAAGGGTGGCCTCTACGGCGGCTTCGGCGGCTGGAACCATGGCGACGACAAGGGCGCCTACGCCGAAGGGCACGACGCCTGGAACCTGGACGACGCGCTCACGCGCGAGCGCGCCCGCACGCTGGGCGACCACGTGCTGCGCGTGCACACCGACGGTGAAAGCGGCATCGGCATCAGCGAATACGGCGTGGCCGCGGGGTACCCGAAGTACCCTGGGCCGCAGAAACATCCCGCGCTATAAGGCCGAGAGCAGGAGACAGGAACATGCAGCTCACTCAGGCGCTCACGCGGGCGGTGCAGACGCGCCACCGATTTCCCGCGACCATCTACCAGAACCGCCAACGCAGTTGGCAGGAAGTGGGCGAGCGCGTGCCGCGCCTGGCCGCCGGCCTGCGCGCCCTGGGCCTGCAGCCGGGTGATCGCCTCGCGGTGCTGGCCTTCAACAGCGACAACTACATCGAGCTCTTCTTCGCCGCCGCCTGGGCCAAGCTCGTCATCGTGCCGCTGAACACGCGCTGGGCCATTCCCGAGAACGTCTACAGCCTGAACGACGCCGCTTGCGCCGGCCTGGTGGTGGACGATGGCTTCGCGCCGCAAGTGCCGCAACTGCTCAAGGGGCACCCCATGGCGCACGTGCTGCACATGGGCGACCAGCCCACGCCCGCCGGCATGCACGGTGTCGAGGCGCTGATCGCGCAGACACCGCCCATGGCCGACGAATGCGGCCGCGACGACGAGCTCTGCGGCATCTACTACACGGGCGGCACCACCGGCCACCCCAAGGGTGTGATGCTCTCGCACAAGAACTTCATCGCAGCGTCGATCAACTGGATCGCCACGCTGCACTTCTCGGACCAGACCCGCTACATGCACTCGGCGGGTTTGTTCCACCTGGCCGGCGCGTCCCCGGCCTTCGCGCTCACGCTGGCCGGTGGCACGCACGTGTGCCTGCCCAAGTTCGACGCGGTGCTGGCCTTCGAGGCCATCCAGACGCACCGGGTCAACTACGTGCTGTTCGTGCCGACCATGATCAACATGATGTTGAACCACCCGGACTTCGGCCGTTACGACCTCAGCAGCGTGCGCTACTGCGAGTACGGCGCCTCGCCCATCCCCGACGCTGTGCTGGCCGCTGCCATCGACAAGCTGCCGAGCTGGGAGTTCATCCAGGGCTACGGCATGACCGAGACCGCCGCGTTGACGGTGAGCCTGCCCTGGCGCTACCACTTCGATGGCGAGCACGGCCCGCACAAGCGGCACGCCGCCGGCCGCGCCGCCTACGGCGTGGACGTGAAGATCGTGGACCCCGACGGGAACGAGGTGCCGCGTGGCACGCCGGGCGAGATCGCGGTGCGGGGCGCGCAGGTGATGCTGGGCTACTGGAACAAGCCGGAGGCCACGGCCGCGGCCATCCGCAACGGCTGGATGCACACGGGCGACGGTGCCTGGATGGACGAGGACGGTTTCATCACCATCGTCGATCGCGTGAAGGACATGATCATCAGCGGTGGCGAGAACATCTACTCGCGCGAGGTGGAGAACGCGGTGCACGCGCACCCGGCGGTGCGAGAGTGCGCGGTGATCGGCGTGCCGGACGAGAAATGGGGCGAGGCGGTGATGGCCGTCGTCGCGTTGAAGGACGGCCAGCGTGTGAGCGAGCAGGAGATCATCGATCACTGCCACACGCTCATCGCGAACTACAAATGCCCGCGCCGCGTGGAGTTTCGCGACGCGCTGCCGCTGTCGGGGGCGGGGAAGATCATGAAGAACGTGCTGCGGGAGCCTTACTGGAAGGGGAAGGGGCGAGGGGTGAACTGATCTGTCTTGCGTTTGTGGTTTTGTCTTTTTTGGCGCGACCATGGTTGGCGCGTCAGGGGCGGGCACAGGGCCGTGGCGGCTTCACTGCGGTGGTCCTCGCTGCGCGAGGACTCCCCTGCGATGCTCGGTCAGGTGGCCTGCGGCATAACTCGCTGCGCGCGCGTTGCGCGCTCCGCTCAAACAGATGCCGCAAATCAGATGACGAAGCGCGCTGCGCGCGCGGCCACCCGCCCTGCGCTTCTCGGCACCGCACAGGCGCCGCCACGGCCCGGTGCCCGCCCCTTACAAGTGACACCTGGGCTCGCAAACAAAAGAATCGGACTTCCTCTCTGGCCCGCCCACCCGCTGCACTTGAAGCACTTGAAGCGCCAACTCCCTCACCTCGCCAAAGATGAACTCAAGTCCTCGGCCTTGAACCCGTGCACGAACAGGTGCGAAATGCGAGCCGCCAGCTCCTTCGGCCCGATGTCCCCCGACGGCCGGTACCAGCTGAAGGTCCAGATCATCATGCCGAAGAGCAGCAGCGCGTAGGGCTTGCGCACGCGCGCCGTCTTCATCAGGCCGGGGTTGATCTCCTCCAGCAGGCCGTTGAGCAGCTCCGTCATGCTGCTCTCCAGCGAACGGATCGTCTTCAGCTCCGCGCGCGGCAGGTACTTCAGGTCGTTCATCAGGATGATGTGCTCGTCGCGCTCACGCGCCGCGCCCTGCATGAAGCTCTCCACGAACTGCTGGAAACGCGCCTCGGCCGGCAGCCGCTGCTCCACGATGCGCGCCAGATCCGCCGCCTGGCGCGTGATGTGGTCGTGCACGATGGCGTAGAGCAACTCTTCCTTGCTGGGAAAGTAGTGGTAGATGTGCGACTTGGAGGTGCCGCAGGCCTTGGCCACGTCCTGCATGGTCGCCTGGTCGAAGCCCTTGCGCGCGATCAGCGCGGCCGCCTTGTCCAGGATGGTGGCCTTCTTGTCCTCGTAATCGTCCGCCCTTGTCCTCGTCATCGGTTTCTCCTTGCGTTCAGGTCCAAAGCTGCTTATATTTAGACCGACGAGTCGGACTATATATTGACCAGGATCAAACCTTCTCAGGGTAAGCATGGAGACTTCGGACCAACACCTGCTGATCGTCGGCGCGGGCCACGCGGGCAGCGAGCTCGCCGTGTCGGCGCGCCAGAACGGCTGGGCCGGGCGCATCACGCTGCTGGGCGAGGAGCCCGCGCTGCCCTACCACCGGCCACCCCTGTCCAAGGCCTGGCTGGCGGGCAAGGTCGATGTCGACGGCCTGCTGCTGCGTCCGCGCAGCGCGTACGAATCGGCCCGCGTGGCGCTGGTGAGCGGCGCGCGCATGGAGGCCATCGACCGCGCGAACCGGCGCATCGCGCTGGCCGACGGCACTTCCATGGCCTACGACAAGCTCGCGCTGTGCACGGGTGGCCGCCCCCGGCCCCTGTCCTGCGCCGGGCTGGCGCCGGGCGCGCGTCCGCGCAACCTGCACCACCTGCGCACCATGGCCGACGCCGAGGGCATCCGCGCGCAGCTGACCCCTGGCGCGCGCGTGCTCATCATCGGCGGCGGCTACGTGGGCCTGGAGGTCGCGGCCTCCGCGCGTGGCCTGGGCGCCGAGGTCACGCTGCTCGAGCTGCAGGACCGTGTGCTCGCGCGGGTGGCGGGGCCGGAGGTGTCGGCCTTCTATGAGCGCGTGCACCGAGCGGCTGGCGTGGACCTGCGCACCGGTGCGGAGGTCGCCTCGGTCGAGGTGAGCGGAGACGCGATCCGCGCCGTCGTCTGCCGCGACGGCACGCGCCTGCCGGTGGACCTCGTGGTCGCCGGCCTGGGCATGCTGGTCAACGTCGAGGCCGCGCGCGCCGCGGGCATCGCGGAAGAGGGCGGCATCCCCGTGGACGAGCTCTCGCGCACGCGCGACCCGCACATCGTGGCCGCCGGCGATTGCACGCTGCAGTTCAACAGCCTCTATGGACGCGAGCTGCGCATCGAGTCGGTGCCGAACGCGCTGGAGCAGGCGCGCGCGGCGGGCTCATGGTTGGGCGGCAAGCCCAGGCCCCACCGCGCCGTGCCCTGGTTCTGGTCCGATCAGTACGCGCTCAAGCTGCAAATGGCGGGCCTGTCGCAAGGGTACGAACGCTGCGTGCTGCGCGGCGACCCGGCCACGCAGTCCTTCAGCGCCTTCTACGTCGCGGGCGATCGGCTGCTGGCCATGGACGCGATCAACCGGCCCGCCGACTTCATGCTGGCCAAGCGCGCGCTGGCCCAGGTCTGCACGTTGGACGTGGAGCGCCTGGCCGACGAAGCCGTGCCGCTGAAAGAACTGCTGCAGACCGCACCGGTGGCGTCCGCCATCTAGGGAAATCCCCAGGGAATCGACCGGAACGAAGCACCATAATCCGCCTCAATTAAAGACCGACGCGACGGACTAATTATCAGGAGATGACCACCCGCGGCGCAGCGATGCGCGAGGGTGGAACAGAGACACCCATGACAGCCACCACCGCCGCCAGCGCAGCACCCGTGCCCGCGCTGGCCATCCACAACATCCAGGTCGTCTACGGCGGCGCCATCGAGGCCGTGCGCGACGTCTCGCTCGAGGTGCGCCCGGGCCAGATCGTGGCCCTGCTGGGCTCCAACGGCGCGGGCAAGTCCACCGTGCTCAAGGCCGTCTCGGGCGTGCTCGACGCCGAGGACGGCGTGATCGAGAAGGGCAGCATCCTGCTCAACGGCCGCGCGGTCGAGAAGGACCCCGCACCCGCCATCGTGCGGCAAGGCATGGTGCAGGTGCCCGAGGGGCGGCGCCTGTTCCAGACGCTCACGGTCGAAGAGAACCTGATCACCGGGGCGCACCTGCAGAGCGCCGCGAAGCTGGCGCAGGCGCGCGACTTCGTCTTCAGCCTGTTCCCGCGCCTGGCCGCCCTGCGCCAGACCACGGCGGGCTACCTGTCGGGTGGCGAGCAGCAGATGGTGGCCATCGGCCGCGCACTGATGAGCCAGCCGAAGATCCTGGCGCTCGACGAGCCCTCGCTGGGCCTGGCGCCGCTGGTGGTGAGCGAAATCTTCCGCTGCATCCAGACCCTGCGCGAAACCACGGGCCTGACCATCCTGCTCGTCGAGCAGAACGCCAGCCGCGCGCTGGCCATCGCCGACTACGCCTACATCATGGAAAACGGCCGGGTGGTGATGGACGGCACCAGCGAGCAACTGCGCCGCAATGCCGACGTGCGCGAGTTCTACCTGGGACTGAGCTCACAGCCCGGCCGCACCAGCATGAAAGACGTGAAGCACTACAAGCGCCGCAAGAGGTGGCTGTCATGAGCCTTGCCGCGCAAACCCCCGTGCTCGAGGCCACCCGCATCTCCAAGCGCTTCGGCGGCGTCAAGGCCGTCAACGACGTGAGCCTGAAGGTCATGCCGGGCGAGATCGTGAGCCTCATCGGCCCCAACGGCGCCGGCAAGACCACGACCTTCAACCTGGTGAGCGGCGTGCTGCCGCCCAGCGACGGCACGATCCGCTTCGCGGGCCGCGACACCGCGGGCCTCAAGTCGCACCAGTTCGCGCGTCTGGGCATCGGCCGCACCTTCCAGAACCTCGCGTTGTTCCGCCACGGCACGGTGGTGGAGAACCTGCTGGTGGGCCGGCACATCCACTTCCGCTACCCGGTGTGGGAATCGCTGGTGCATTGGGGGCGCTCGCGCCGCGAGGAAATCGCCGCGCGCGAGAAGGTCGAGCAGGTCATCGAGTTCCTGGAGATCGAGGAACTGCGCGACAAGCCCGTGAGCCAGCTCGCCTACGGTCAGCAGAAGCGCGTGGAACTCGGCCGCGCCCTGGCCTGCGAGCCCAGACTGCTGCTGCTCGACGAGATCGTCGCGGGCATGAACCGGGAAGAGAAGGAAGACATCGCGCGCTTCACGCTCGACATCCGCGACGAGTTCGGCATCGCGGTGCTCATGATCGAACACGACATGCAGGTGGTGATGGACCTGTCCGACCGCGTCTACGTGCTGGACTTCGGCTGCCTGATCGCCGAAGGCACGCCGGCCGAGGTGGCCACCAACCCCGCCGTGCTGGCGGCGTACCTGGGTGAGGAGGGTGCCCATGCTTGAGCACGACTCCCTGCTGCGCGGCGAAGGCACGCTGCCCGGCCTGTTGCGCCACCGCGCCAAGGAGCGCGGGAACCAGGTGGCGCTGCGCGAAAAGGTGCAAGGCATCTGGCGCGGCCGCACCTGGGCCGACTACTACCGCGACGCGCGCCGCACCGCGCTGGGCCTGATGAAGCTCGGCCTGCGGCGCGGCGACCGCATCGTCATCGCGGCCGAGGACATCCCCGCGTGGTTCTACGCCGACCTGGGCGCCCAGATGCTGGGCGTGCAGGTGGTGGGCATCTACCCGACCAACCCCTGGGCCGAGGTGCTCTACATCGCGGGCCACTGCCAGGCCAAGGTGGCCATCACCGGCGACCAGGAGCAGACCGACAAGGTGCTCGACGCGATGAAGGAGGGCGCGGGCCTGCCGCACCTGCAGCACATCTTCTGCGTCGACATGAAGGGGCTGCGCCGCTACGCACCGGGACTGCCGCACAGCTTCGAGCACCTGATGGCCCTGGGCGACCAGCTCGCGCAGGAAGACCCTCTGGCCGAGCAACGCCTGGACCACAGCATCGATTCGCTGGTGCCCGACGACGTGAACATCCTCGTCTACACCTCGGGCACCACCGGCCCGCCCAAGGGCGCGATGCTCACGCACCGCAACTTCATCTTCGCCGCCTACTCCTACGCCGCCGCGCGCGACATGGTGGGCAAGCGCTTCGAGTCGGTCTGCTACCTGCCGCTGTGCCACGTGGCCGAGCGCGGCTACTCGACCGTGCTGCACCTGCTCACCGGCGGCACGGTGAACTTCGCGGAATCCATCGACACGGTCTCGGCCAACATCCGCGAGATCGCGCCCACCTTTTTCCTCGGCGTGCCGCGCATCTGGGAAAAGCTGCAGCAGCACTTCGAGTTCCGCATGAAGGACAGCGGGCGCGTGCAGCGCTGGCTGTACCGCGTGGGCATGAAGCGCGGGCGCGCGCTGTCGGACCGGCGGGCCGAACACGGGCGTCTGGTGAACCTCGTTGACCGGATCGAGTTCGGCGTCTGGTATGGCCTGCTGTTTCGCAACATGCAGCGCCACATGGGCCTGAACCGCACGCACACGCGCATGTGCGGCGGCGCCTCGGTGTCGCCCGAGACCCTGAAGTTCTTCGACATCATCGGCCTGCCCGTGGGTCAGGGCTATGGCCTCACCGAGGCGGGCGGCCTGGCCTTCGTTCAGGTGCCGGGGCGGCCCTTCGTGTCCGGCAGTTGCGGACCCGCGATGCCAGGCGTGGAGTGGAAGCTCGGCGAGGACGGCGAAGTCTTCGTGCGCTCGCCCGGCGTGTTCCAGGGCTACCTGTTCGACGACAAGGGCACGAAGGACATCCTGGCCGCCGACGGCTGGCTGGCCAGCGGCGACATCGTCGAGGTGCGCGCGCAAGACGAGATCGCCGTGGTCGACCGCAAGAAAGCCATCATCATCACCAGCGGCGGCAAGAACATCGCGCCATCGGAGATCGAGAACGCGCTCAAGGACAGCCCCTTCGTGCGCGAGGCCATCGTCGTCGGCGAGGGCCGCAAGTTCCTTGGTGGCCTGATCCAGATCGACTTCGACAGCGTGGGCCGCTGGGCCGCCGAGCGCGACCTGCAGTACACCACCTTCAAGTCGCTCACGCAGATGGGCGAGGTGATCGAGCTCATCCAGCAGGTGGTGGACGAGGTGAACTCGAAGTTCGCCCGCGTCGAGAACATCCGCAAGTTCGTGCTCCTGGAAAAGGAGCTCGACCACGACGACGGCGAGCTCACGGCCACGCAGAAGGTGCGCCGCGGCCTCATCAACAAGAAGTTCGCGCGCGAGCTCGAACAGATCTACGGCGGCGGAGCCTCATGAACTACTTCATCGAACTGGTCGTCTCCGGGCTGGCCATCGGCGCGATCTATGGCCTGGTGGCCATGAGTTTCGCCGTCATCTTCAAGGCCACCGGCATCGTCAACTTCGCCCAGGGCGAGATGGGCATGCTCACGGCTTACACCTCCTGGTCCATCGCCACCGCGCTCGGCACCGACGCGGTCTCCACCATCCTGGTGTCGGTGGCTGTGGGTGCGGCCCTGGGGCTGGTCTGCGAGCGCCTGATCATGCGCCCCATGCTCGGCGAGCCTGTGCTCTCGGTGGTGCTGGTGACGGTGGGCCTGGCCGTGGTGCTGCGCGCCCTGGTCACGCTGATCTGGGGCGCCGCGCCGCACAAGTTCGCGGTCGAAGGCGCCGACACCATCGTGGACCTGGGCGGCATCGGCCTGCGCGCAGGGCAGATCACGGTGATCGTGGTGTTGCTGATCGCCATCGCGGGCTTCTGGTTCTTCCTGCGCCACAGCCGCTTCGGCGTGGCCATGCGCGCCGTGGCGTCCGACGAAAAGACCGCGCGCCTGATGGGCGTATCCACCGCGCGCGTGCAGGCCGTGGCCTGGGCTTCGGCCTCGGGCCTGGCGGGTCTGGCGGGCGCTTTCTTCGCGGTCATCTACGGCCTGGCGCCCACCATCTACGAGATCGGCCTCAAGGCCTTCCCCGCCACCGTGCTGGGCGGCTTCGACTCGGTGCTGGGCTCGGCCTTCAGCGGCCTGTTCATCGGCGTGCTGGAGAACCTGGTGGGCGGCTACCTGCCCAGCACGCTCAAGGAAATCGCGGGCTTCCTGCTGATCCTGGTGGTGCTCATGGTGCGGCCCTTCGGGCTGTTCGGCGAAAAGCGGATCGAGAGGGTCTGAGATGCGCAGCGGTTATTTCAAGCAAGGCTATGGCGAGCTGGTGGTCCTGACGGACTCGCCGGCGGTGAAGGGGTGGACGGCGGCGCTGCTGCTGGTGATGGCGCTCGCGCCCTTCGTGCTCGGCAACTTCCTGCTCTCGCACCTCACCATCATCCTGTTCACCACCGTGGGCGCGCTGGGCCTGATGGTGTTGACCGGTTTCACAGGGCTGATTTCGCTCGGCCACGTGGGCTTCCTCATGCTCGGCGGCTACGCCTACGCCATCGCGGTCACGCGCTGGGGCCTGCCCCCCGAGATCGCGCTGGTGCTGTCGGCCGTGCTGCCCGCCCTGTTCGGTCTCATCGTGGGTATTCCCTCGCTGCGCCTGCACGGCCTGTACCTGGCCATCACCACGCTGGCCTTCGCGCACATCGTGAGCGCGGCCATCCTGGCCGGCGGCGAGCTCACCGGCGGCGGCAGCGGCATCATGGTCGAGCGGCCGGTGGTGCTGGGCATGGACCTGTCCAGCGACCGCGCCTTCTACTGGTTCTGTCTGGCCGTGTGCGCGTTGACCGTGTTGCTGGTGCTGAACCTGCGCCGGTCCTACGTGGGCCGCGCGCTGGTGGCCGTGCGCGACAACGACATCGCCGCGCGCACCATGGGCATCAGCCTGGTGCACTACAAGCTGCTGGCCTTCCTCATCAGCGCCGCGCTCACCGGCCTGGCCGGCGGGCTCATGGCCATCTACATGAGCTTCGTCTCGGTCGAGGGCTATCCCTTCCTGCTCAGCATCGAGGCCCTGGCCATCGTCATCGTGGGCGGCATCGGCTCGGTGCTGGGCGCCGTGCTCGGCACGGTGTTCATCGTCACCTTGCCCGAGGTGTTCGCGAGCCTGATGTCCTTCCTCGGCGGGCGCCTGGCCGAGACCATGACCACCAGCGCGCACGAGGTCAAGACCATCCTCTACGGGATCGCGATCATCGCCTTCCTGCGCTTCGACCCGCGCGGCCTGCGCGGCATCTGGCACGACCTGCGCCACACCTGGGTGCACTGGCCACTGCGCTATTGATTCCCCCCGACGGCTTCGGCCACAGACCCACCAACAGGAGACAGACAGCATGAACCGCAGACTCACCGCCCTTGCCCTCGGCCTGCTGGCCGCCGGCGCCACCTTCAACGCCGCCGCGCAGCAGCAAGGCGTCAGCGACACGGAGATCGTGATCGGCGACATCCTGCCGCTCACCGGCCCGCCGGCGCTGCTGGGCGTGGCGCACAACCTCGGCGTGAAGGCCGCCGTGGCCGAGGCCAACGCGGCCGGCGGCATCCACGGCCGCAAGCTGCGCCTCATCTCGGAAGACGACGGCTACGTGCCCTCGCGCACCATCCAGGGCGTGCGCAAGCTCATCAACAGCGACAAGATCTTCGCCTTCACCTCCATCTCGGGCACCGCGCAGGCGCAGGCCGCCATGCCGCTGATCAAGCAGACCGGCATTCCGGCGATGGCGCCGATCACCACCTACGAAGGCCTGTACCAGCCCACCATCAAGAACGTGTTCGCCGTGGGTTACGACATGCGAGAAGCGGTCTATGAGCTGGTGTCCAAGATGGCGGAGCGCTACCCGAACAAGAAGTGGGCCGTGATCTCGCAGGACGACGACTACGGCCAGAACGTGCGCGACGGCTTCGAGCGCGCGGCCAAGGAGAAGAAGCTGCAGGTCGTCTCCAGCCAGATCTACAAGAAGGGCCAGTCGGACTTCTCCTCGGAGATCCTGAAGGTCAAGCAGGCGGGCGCGGAGGCGCTGATGGCCGGTGGCGTGCTGGGCGAGAACGTCACCATGACCAAGGAGCTGGAGCGCATCGGCCACAAGATCCCGGTGGGCGTGACCTACGTGTCGCGGGTGCCGGCCAGCGCCAAGATGATGGGCAGCGCCGGCGAGACGGTTTACACGGTGGACTACGTCTATCTGGAAAGCTCACCCGAGGCCAAGGGCTTCATGGACAAGCTGGAGAAGCACCTGTCGGCCGAGGAGCGTGCGCGGGTGAACCGCTACACCTTCACGGGCTATTCGGCGGCGCGGGCGCTGTTCGCGGCGATGGACAAGTGCGGCAAGGCGCTGACCTGGGATTGCACCAACGCCGAGCTGGCCAAGCTGAAGAACCTGGAGACGGGGGCGATGACGCCGATCAGCTTCGCGGCGGACGACCACCTGGCGGCGCCGAAGCTCTTTCTGTTGAAGGCGGATCCGGCAGCTACCACCTACAAGCTGGTGCAGTGAGTGTTCGGGGTTTGTCTGCAAGGGGGCCTACGGGCCCCTTTTCTTTTTCCGCCGCCCAACCGCCACTTCAGCTCGCGGGTGATGGGTGCTTCACGCAGGGACATAAAGGAGGAGGACCGGCGCAGCCGGTCCGGGGGACAGTCCCGGAGTGGAGCGCCCATCGGCCGCGAGCGTGCGCGAGGTGCAACGAGAGAAATCCCCAACTCAAGCCTTCTCGGCCAGAAACCCCTTGAGGAACAACCGAGAGAGCCGATCGCAAAGCTCCTGGGGCTTCACCTCCCCCGAGGGCTTGTACCAGAAGTCCGTCCAGTTCAGCATGCCCAGCAGCATCATGGTGTAGGGCTTGTAGACCGCTTCCGGCAGGTCCGGGTTGAGCTCGTGCAGCAGCCGCGCCACCAGTTCGGTGAGCTGGCGCTGCAGGTTGATCAACGGCGTCTGCTTGGCCTTGGGCAGAAACTTCACGTCGTTCATGGCCACCATGTGCCGCCGCCGCGACTGCGCCGACTTCTGCGTGTACGCCTCCACCACCATCTGCAGCCGCTCGCGCCCGCTGGCCTTGCTCGCCAGCGCCTCCTCCATCGCACCGATCAGCCGCTGCAGGTGCTCCTGCAGCATCGCGAACAGCAGGTCGTCCTTGGTCGGGAAGTAGTGGTACAGCATCGACTTCGTCGCGCCGCAGGCCTTGGCCACGTCCTGCATTTTGGCGGCCGGGTAGCCTTCCTTGGCGAAGATGGCCGCCGCCGCGTCCATGATGGCCTGGGCCTTGGTTTCGTAGTCGTCGGAACGGATGCGCGGCATGTGTCCTCTCCTCTGGGCAGGCTTCTCAAGGGGCGGCGAAGTGTAGCAAGGCGCCTTGCGGGACTCGGTTTTCGCCCATAAAATAAACCGACACGCCGGACTATGAATAAGCAAGGTCCCGCATTCCTTGGCCCGCCTCAACGCCGCAGCACATGACCGAATTCGAATTCCTCGAACCCGACTTCCTCGATGAGGACCTGCGCATGGTGCGCGACCAGGTGCGCCGCTTCTCGAAGGAGCGCATCGTGCCCTTCGCCGACGCCTGGGAGGCTTCGGGCGAGATCCCGCGTTCCCTGTTCCGCGAGCTGGGCGAACTGGGCTTTCTCGGCATGCGCCACCCGGTGGAATACGGCGGCGGCGGCCTGGGGGCGCTGGCTTCGGTGGTGCTGGGCGAAGAACTCGCGCGCTCGGGCTACGGCGGCGTGGCCTCGGCGCTCACCGTGCACAGCGACATGTCGATCAGCCACATCGCGCACCGTGGCTCGCACGAGCAGAAGCAGAAGTACCTGCCCGAGGCCTGCGCCGGTCGCAAGGTGGGCGCGGTCTGCGTGACCGAGCCCGGGGCCGGTTCCGACGTGGCGGGCCTGCGCACGCGCGCCGAGCGCACAGCCGACGGCGGCTGGCTCATCAACGGCTCCAAGACCTTCATCACCAACGGCGTGCACGGCGACATCTACATCGTGGCCGCGCGCACCGACCCCGAGGCCAAGGGCAGCCGCGGCATCTCGCTGTTCATCGTGGACAAGGACAAGCCGGGCCTGAAGATCACGCGCCAGTTCGAGAAGCACGGCTGGCGCTCGTCCGACACGGCCGAGCTGTTCTTCGACGACCTCAAGCTGCCGGCCGACGCGCTGCTGGGCGAGGAGGGCAAGGGCTTCTATTACATCGTCAGCACCTTCCAGAACGAGCGCCTGGTGGTGGGCGCGCTGGTCTCGGGCACCTGCGCGCGCGCCATCGAACTCACGGTGGACTACGTGCGCCAGCGGCAGGCCTTCGGCAAATCGCTGTGGGACCAGCAGGTGGTGCGCAACAAGCTGGCCTGGATGGCGTCCAAGGCGGCGGCCGTGCGCGCGCTCACCTACCAGTGCGCGCAGATGATCGACGAGGGCAAGGACACGGTGCGCGAGGTCTCCATGCTCAAGGCCTTCGGCGCCGAGACGTTGCAGGAGGTGGTGCACACCTGCCTGCAACTGCACGGCGGCACGGGCTTCATCATCGGCACGCCGGTGGAGCGCATGGCGCGCGACGCGCGCATCCTCACCATCGGCGGCGGCGCCACCGAGGTGATGCTGGAAGAAGTCGCCAAGCGCATGTGACCGCCATGCCCGGGCCGCTTTCCCACCTCACCGTCATCGAACTCGCGGGCATCGGCCCCGGGCCCTTCGCCTGCATGCTGCTGGCCGACCTGGGCGCCACCGTCATCCGGGTGGACCGCCTGCCCGGCCCGCCCTCGCGCGGCGGCCTGGAAGACCTGATGCGCAACGACGGCATCGTGGACCGCGGCCGCCGCTCCATCGCGGTGAACATGAAGGACCCGCGCGGCGTCGAGGCGGTGCTCAAGCTGGTCAAAGGCGCCGACGTGCTCATCGAGGGCTTTCGCCCCGGTGTGGCCGAAAAGCTCGGCCTGGGGCCCGAGGCCTGCCACGCGCGCAACCCGCGCCTGGTCTACGGCCGCATGACGGGCTGGGGCCAGAGCGGTCCGCTCGCCCAGGCGGCCGGCCACGACCTCAACTACATCGCGCTCAGCGGCGCGCTGCACGCCATGGGCCCGGCCGACCGGCCGCCCGCGCCACCGCTCAACCTGGTGGGCGACTACGGTGGCGGCGGGATGCTGCTGGTGGTGGGCGTGCTGGCCGCGCAGGCCGAGGCGCAGCGATCGGGCCAGGGCCAGGTGGTGGACGCCGCCATGACCGATGGCGCGGCCCTGCTGATGGCCGCGCAGTACGGGCTGATGGCCAAGGGTTTCTGGCAGGACCGGCGCGAGAGCAACTTCCTCGACGGCGCGGCCCACTTCTACGGCACCTACGAATGCGCCGATGGCCGCTTCGTGTCCATCGGCGCCATCGAGCCGCAGTTCTACCAACAACTGCTGGCGCTGTGCGGCATCGACGACCCGGGCTTCCAGAAGCAGTGGGACAGCGGCGAATGGCCCATGCTGCGCAGCCAGCTCGAGGCCCTGTTCCGCACCCGCACGCGCGACGACTGGTGCGCGCTGCTCGAAGGCACCGACGTGTGCTTCGCGCCGGTGCTGTCGATGAAGGAAGCGCCCCATCACCCGCACAACCTGGCGCGCGGCACCTTCGTGCAGGCCGACGGCGCGGTGCAGCCCGCGCCCGCGCCGCGCTTCGACCGCACGCCCACGCAACTGCCGCCGCGCGCGCCCGCGGTGGGCGCGCACACGCGCGCGTTGCTGGCTCAGGCGGGGTACGCCAGCGACGGCATCGACGCCCTGTGCGCGGCCGGCGTGGTGCACGCGGCGCCATCGCCATGAACGAGCGCCGCCCCCTGCACCTGCGCCGCATCCACTGCGAGGCCTTCGAGCGCCCCGACGGCCTGATCGACCTCGACGGTCTGCTCATCGACACCAAGCCCGTGCCGCTGCAACTCGTCAACCGCGAGGTGCCGGCGGGTGAGGCCATCCACCAGATGCGCGTGCGCCTGACCATCGACCGCGAACGCACCATCGTCGACGCCCGCGCGTCCAGCGACCACACGCCCTACCCGGACTGCCGCGAGGTCGAGTCCGCCTACCGCCAGCTCGTGGGCCTGCGCATCGAGCCGGGCTTCACCATGGCCGTGAAGCGCCTGTTCCGCGGCACGGCCGGCTGCACCCACATGACCGAGTTGCTGCCCACCCTGGCCAGCGCCGCCTTCCAGGTGCTGTGGGCCGACGGCAACTTCGGCGGTGCCGACGAGGCCGGCAACCCCGCCCGCACCACGCCGCTGGGCGGCTGCCACGCGCTGCGCCTGGACGGCGCGGTGGTGCGCACCTACTTCAGTGAACACGCCCGGGAGCCGAAGCCATGAGCGCCGCCCGGCCGCCCGAAGGCGCTCGCGCCGCAGCCGCAGGCGGAGGTACCCCATTGCACCCGGCCGTCCAGTTCGAGCAGTGCGATGGCATCGCCACGCTCACGCTCAACGAAGGCGATCGCCTCAACCCCCTGACGCCTGCGCTGCAACAGGGCGTGCTGGAGGCGCTGCGCCGCGTGCGCGAGGACAGGGCCATCCGTGCCCTCATCCTCACCGCCGCTGGCCGCGCCTTCTGCGTCGGCGCCGACCTGGCCGACTTCAGCGAGCGCGCCAAGGACCCCTCGCGCGGCTCGCTGGGCACGCAGGTGGGTCACATGCTCGACGAGACCGGCAACCCCATGGTCGCGGAGTTGCGCTCGCTGCCGGTGCCCGTGGTGTGCGCGGTCAACGGCGTGGCCGCGGGAGGCGGCGTGGGCCTGGCCCTGGCGGCCGACGTGGTGATCGCCGCGCGCTCGGCCTACTTCTACCTGCCCTTCGTGCCCGCCCTGGGCGCCGTGCCCGACATGGGCGCGAGCTGGGCCCTGCCGCGCGCCGTGGGACGTGCCCGCGCCCTGGGCCTGGCCCTGCTGGGCGACAAGCTGGACGCGCCGCGCGCCGCCGACTGGGGCCTGGTGTGGGCCTGTGTGGACGACGGCGCGCTGGCGCAGGAGGCGCTGGCCCTGGCCACGCGCCTGGCCGCCATGCCCGCGCACGCCATCGCCGAGGCGCGCGCGCTGTTCGCGGCCAGCGAACGCAACAACCTGGCGCAGCAGCTCGCGCTGGAGCGCGAGCGCCAGGCGCAGTTGATCGACGGCGAGGCCTTCGCCGAGGGCATGCGCGCCTTCATCGAGCGGCGCCCGCCGGTGTTTCGCGGGCGGGGTTGAGCGACGGGCAGCGCCTGCGAATGCGCCCTCAGAGCGCGCCGGCCATCCAGGTGTAGAGCGGGATGCCCAGCAGGATGTTGAACGGAAAGGTCAGGCCCAGCGACAGGCCCAGGTAGAGCGAAGGACTGGCCTCGGGCACGGCGTGCCGCAGCACCGCCGGCACCACGATGTAGGACGCGCTCGCGCTCAGAACCATCAGCAGGGCCGTGTCGGCGGTGGACAGGCCGAGCAGCCTCGCCAGGCCCAGGGCGATCAGGGCATGCACCAGTGGCCCGAGCACCGCGTAGGCCAGCAGCACCGGCGAGGCGCGCCGCGCGGCGCCGACGTTGCGCGCCACCAGAAGGCCCATGTCCAGCAGGAAGAAGGCCAGCAGCCCCTTGAACAGATCGCCCGCAAACGGCTGCATCACCGCCTTGCCGGCCTCGCCGCTGAGGCAGCCCACCACGAGAGAGCCCAGCAGCAGGAGCTGCGCACCGCCGGTGAAGGACTCCCGCAGGATGCCGCCCAGCGACGCGCCACCGGCCACCGGCATGCCCGACAGCGCGGCCTGCCCGGCGCCCACCACCAGCACCGGCCGCGCGGCCTGGCGCGCCGCATTGGCCAGCAGCACGGCCATCAGGATGGCCGGCGTCTCCATCAGCACCATGGCCACCGTCATGTGGGCGCCCGGGCTCATACCCTGGTTCTCGAGGTACTGCGTGGCCGCGACGAAGCTGACCGCGCTGACCGAGCCATAGGCCGCGGCGACGGCGGCGGCATCGAAGCGCGAGACGTGCCGCCGCAGGAAGGCGTAGCCCAGCGCGGGCACCAGAAAGGCCATGAACAGGGCAGCACCCAGGCCGCTGAGCATGGCCGGCGAGAGCCCGGACTCGGCGAGTGCGAAGCCACCCTTGAGGCCCAGCGCCATCAGCAGGTAGAGCGACAGGAATTTGCCGATGGCGGGCGGAATCTCCAGGTCGGAGCGCAGCGCGCCGGCGAGCACACCGAAGACGAAGAACAGGATGGCGGGGTCGAGCAGGCTGGTCATGGACAACTCCAGGTTCGGCCCGATGCTAGGCAAGACAAGGTGTTCCGTAAAATCGATTTGTTTGGAGTGACATATAGAGAAAAGTCTATGAACGTGAGCTTTCGGCAGTTGCGCCTGTTCCTGGCCCTGCAGGAGACCGGCAGCGTGAGCGGTGCCGCGCGGGCCATGCATGTGACCCAGCCCACCGCGTCCATGCAACTGCGCGAGATCGCCGACAGCGTGGGCCTGCCGCTGTATGAGGTGATCGGCCGCAAGGTGCACCTCACGCCCGCCGGGCTCGAGCTGGCGCAGACCGCGCGCGCCATGGCGCGCGAATGGGAGAACTTCGAGCAGCAGGTGGCCGCCACCCAGGGCCTGGCGCGCGGTCACCTGAAGGTCTCGGTGGTGAGCACCGCCAAGTACTTCGTGCCGCGCCAGCTCGGCCGCTTCTGCCACAAGCACCCGGCCATCGACGTCGCGCTGGAGGTGCTCAACCGCGACGGCGTGGTGCAGCGCATGCGCGAGAACCTCGATGACCTCTACATCATGTCCATGCCGCCCGCCGACCTCGCGGTCGAAGGCGAGGTGTTCATGGCCAACCCCCTGGTCGTCATCGCGGCGTCGCGTCACCCGCTCGCCCGCACGCAGGGCCTCACGCTGCGCGGGCTGGCCGATCAGCGCTTCATCCTGCGCGAACGCGGCTCGGGCACGCGCATGGCGGTCGACCGGTACCTGCGCGCCCAGCGTTTCGTGCCGGACGTGCGCATGGAGCTGGGCAGCAACGAGGCCATCAAGGAGGCAGTGGCCGGCGGGCTCGGCCTGGGCATGATCTCCCAGCACGCGCTGCACGGGCACGCGCGCGAGCACGGTGTGGTGGTCCTGGACGTGCAGGGCTTTCCCATCGCGTCGCAGTGGAGCATCGTCCACCTCGCGGGCAAGCGCCTGTCGCCGATCGCCCTGGCCTTTCGCGATCACCTGCTCAGCCAGCCGGGCTGAGGCCGCCGGCGCGGCGGGCGCGGCCGCGGGTCTTTCATGCGGCCGCAGTTGCGAGTGGCTATCATTTGCCGAGACATCCCCAGCGCGCCCGCGGCGCCTTGCGTGCACCGCGCGGTGCGCGCCCTCCAAGCACCCTCCCATGCCCGACCCCGATCGATCGCCCGCGTCCCCGTCTCACCGTCCCTGGGCGCGCGGCCTGCTGTGGCTGGGCCTGCTGCTCGTCGTCGGCGTGGCGGCCTGGTGGTTTCTCTTGCGCCCGCCGCAGACGCCGCCACCCATGCCCAACCAGTGGCGCGGCCCGGTGGCCGTGCGCGTGGAGCCCGCCCGCACCGAGGACTTCACCGTGCAGGTGCGTGCCGTGGGCACCGTGGCGCCCTACAACACCGTGGTCGTGCGCAGCCGAGTGGATGGTCAACTGGCGCGCGTGCTGGTGCGCGAAGGCCAGCGCGTCGCGCGCGGCCAGTTGCTCGCCGAGATCGACCCCGAGCCGCTGCGCGTGGCGCTGGCCCAGGCCCAGGGGCAGCAGCAGCAGAACCTGGCCCAGTTGCGCAACGCCGAGAGCGAGCTGGCGCGCTACGAACAACTCTTCACGCGCGACGCCATCGCCCGCCAGCAGCTCGACCGCCAGGCCGCGCTGGTGCAGCAGTTGCGCGGCACCCTCAAGGCCGACCAGGCGCAGGTGGACAACGCAAAGCTGCAGCTCTCCTACACGCGCATCGAGGCGCCCATTGCCGGCCGCGTGGGCCTGCGCCGGGTGGACGCCGGCAACCTCATTGGCGCCAACGACGCCAACGGCCTGTTCACGCTCACGCAGACCCAGCCCGTGGCCGTGCTCTTCAGCGTGCCCGAGCCGCAGGTGGCGGATGTGCGCGCCGCGCACGCCGAGAAGACCCCGCCCGTGGTCGAGGCCTGGGACCGCGACAACCGCCAGCGCATGGCCACCGGCCGACTCGACACGCTGGACAACCAGATCGACGCCGCCACCGCCACGCTGCGCCTGAAGGCCCGCTTCGAGAACGCCGACGACGCGCTCTTTCCCAACCAGTTCGTCAACGTGCGCCTGGCGCTGCGCGAGCTGCCCGGCGCCGTCACCATCCCCACCGACGCCGTGCAGCACGGCTCGCGCGGCAGCTACGTCTACGTGATCGCCGACAACAAGGCCCGCGTGCGCGATCTGGTGCTCGGCCCGGCCAGCGGCGGGCGCACCGTGGTGCTCAAAGGCCTGGCGGCGGGCGAGCCCGTGGTGCTGGAAGGCCTGGATCGCCTGGAGGACGGCCGCGCGGTGAACGTGGTGCAAGCCACGGAGCTGCCCGCCAACTCGCCCCTGGCGCCGGACGCAGCGGCACCCCGTTGAGGGAGGCTCAGGCCATGTCCGCCGCGCCCTCCCTCTCGCGCCCCTTCATCCTGCGGCCGGTGGCCACCTCGCTGCTGATGCTGGCGGTGCTGATTGCCGGCCTGCTGGCCTGGCGCCAGTTGCCGGTGTCGGCGCTGCCGCAGGTGGACTACCCGGTCATCCAGGTCTTCACCTTCCAGCCCGGCGCCAGCCCCGAGGTCACCGCGCGCACCGTCACCGCGCCGCTGGAGCGCCGGCTCGGCCAGATCCCCGGTCTGGCGCAGATGTCGTCCACCAGCTCGGGCGGCGCCTCGGTCATCACCATGAAGTTCGCGCTCGAGGTGGACCTGGGCGTGGCCGAGCAGGACGTGCAGGCCGCGCTGCAAAGCGCCAACAGCCTGCTGCCGTCCGACCTGCCGGCCCCGCCCATCTACCGCAAGGTGAACCCGGCCGACGTGCCCATCCTCACGCTGGCCATCAGCTCCGAGACCCTGCCGCTGCCGCGCGTGGTGGACCTGGTGGACACGCGCATGGCCGGCCAGCTCTCGCGCCTGCCCGGCGTGGGCCTGGTCAGCCTGGCGGGCGGGCAGCGCCCGGCCATCCGCGTGCAGGCCAACAGCCGCGCGCTGGCGGCCAATGGGCTCACGCTGGAGGAGCTGCGCACGGCCATCGCTGCCGCCAACAACAACCAGCCCAAGGGCAGCTTCGATGGCGAGCTGCGCAGCACCATGCTGGACGCCAACGACCAGTTGCGTTCGGTGGCCGAGTACCGCCGCCTCATCGTGGCCTGGCGCGACGGCGCGCCCTTGCGCCTGGGCGACGTGGCGACGGTGGCCGAAGGCGCCGAGGACCGCTTCCTCGCCGCCTGGGCCGGCATGGCCTGCGCCGAAGGGCAGAGCGCCCATTGCGGCCTCGCGCCCGCCGTGCTGCTCAACATCCAGCGCCAGCCCGGTGCCAACGTCATCGCCGTGGCCGACCAGGTGCGCGCGCTGTTGCCGCAGCTCACGGCGACGCTGCCGGCCACGGTGAAGGTTCAGGTGGTGTCCGACCGCACCGAGAGCATCCGCGCCTCGGTGCGCGACGTGCAGAAAGAGCTGCTGTTCGCCATCGCCCTGGTGGTGCTGGTCACCTTCGTCTTCCTGCGCACACCGGCGGCCACGCTCATTCCCAGCGTGGCCGTGCCGCTCTCGCTGGTGGGCACCTTCGCGGCCATGCTGCTGATGGGCTACTCGCTCAACAACCTCAGCCTCATGGCGCTCACCATCGCCACCGGCTTCGTGGTGGACGACGCCATCGTCATGCTGGAGAACATCGCGCGCCACCGCGAGGAAGGCGCGGGCCGCATGGAGGCCGCGCTCAAGGGCGCCAGCGAGATCGGCTTCACCCTGGTTTCGCTCACCGTCTCGCTGGTGGCGGTGCTGATCCCGCTGCTGTTCATGGCCGACGTGGTGGGCCGCCTGTTCCACGAGTTCGCGGTCACGCTCGCCGTGGCCATCGCCATCTCGCTGGTGGTCTCGCTCACGCTCACGCCCATGATGGCCGCGCGCATGCTGCCGCGGCCACCCGCACACGGCAAGCAGCGCGACTGGTTGAGTGGAACGATCGAGCGCTACGGCCGCTGGCTCGACTGGGTGCTGGCGCGCCAGCCGCTGGCGCTGCTGGCCATGGCGGCCACGCTGCTGCTCACCGGCCTGCTCTACCTGGCGGTGCCCAAGGGCTTCTTCCCGGTGCAGGACGCGGGCGCCATCCAGGTCGTCACCGAGGCGCCGCAGAGCGTGTCCTTCGGCGCCATGGCCGAGCGCCAACAGGCCCTGGCCACGGCCCTGCTGGACGAGGCCCCGGTGCACAGCATCGCCTCCTACATCGGCGTGGACGGCAGCAACGCCACGCTCAACAGCGGGCGCATGCTCATCACGCTGGCGCCGCACGCGCAGCGCTCGGTCTCGGCGGGCGAGCTCATCGACCGCCTGCGCGACAAGGCGCGCGGCGTGGACGGCATCCAGGCCTGGTTCCAGCCCGTGCAGGAGCTGGGCCTGGAAGACCGCATCAGCCGCACGCAGTACCAGTTCACGCTCAGCTCGCCGGACAGTGCCTTGCTGGCCGAGTGGAGCGATCGCCTGCTGCAGGCCTTGCAGCAACGCCCCGAGCTGGCCGACGTGGCCGGCAACCTGCAGCGCGAGGGCCTGCAGGCCTACCTGGAGGTGGACCGCGACGCCGCCGCCCGCCTGGGCCTGCGCATGAGCGACATCGCCTCCGCGCTGCAGAGCGCCTTCGGTCAGCGCCAGGTCAGCACCCTGTTCACGCACGCCAGCCAGTACCGCGTGGTGCTGGAAAGCGACGACGCCGCGCGCGGCGGCCTGCAGGCGCTGGAGGGGGTGTTCGTGCGCCCGGCCAATGGCGGGGCCGACGCCGCCCCCGTGCCGCTGTCGGCTGTGGCGCGCGCGGTGGAGCGGCGCGCGCCGCTGGCCATCGAGCACCAGGGCCAGTTTCCCGCCGCCACGCTGTCGTTCAACCTCGCGCCCGGGCATTCGCTGGGCGAGGCCGTGGCCGCCATCGAAGCCGTGCAGCAGCAGATCGAACTGCCCCTGGCTGTGGAGCTGGCCTTCCAGGGCGCGGCCGAGGGCTTCCGCAGCTCGCTCGCGAACACGCTGTGGCTGATCCTCGCCGCCGTGGTGGTGATGTACCTGGTGCTGGGCATGCTCTACGAGAGCGCGGTGCACCCGCTCACCATCCTGTCCACACTGCCCTCGGCCACCGTGGGCGCGCTGGCCGCGCTGCTGCTGGCGGGCCGCCCGCTGGACATGATCGCGGTGATCGGCATCGTGCTGCTCATCGGCCTGGTGAAGAAGAACGGGATCATGATGGTCGACTTCGCGCTCGATGCGCAGCGGCGTCTGGGCCTGAGCCCGCGCGAGGCCATCCACCGCGCCGCGCTGCTGCGCTTCCGCCCCATCCTCATGACCACGCTGGCCGCGCTGTTCGGCGCCGTGCCGCTGATGCTGGCCAGCGGATCGGGCGCCGAGCTGCGCCAGCCCCTCGGCATCGTCATGGTGGGCGGGCTGATCCTGAGCCAGGTGCTCACGCTGTTCACCACACCGGTGGTCTACCTGGCCTTCGACCGGCTGGGACGCGGCCGCGCCGGGCGCACAACGGACGCCTGAACGCCATGCACGCGCTGGCCCGCTTCTTCATCCGCCGCCCCGTGGGTTGCGTGATGCTGGCCGTCGCCATCGTGCTCACCGGCCTGCTGGCCCTGCGCCTGCTGCCGGTGGCGCCGCTGCCGCGCGTGGACTTCCCCGTCATCGTGGTGCGCGCCAGCCTCCCCGGCGCCAGCCCCGAGAGCATGGCGTCCACCGTGGCCGCGCCGCTGGAACGCTCGCTCGGCAGCATCGCCGGCGTCACCAGCATCCGCTCCAGCAGCAACCAGGGCAGCACCAACGTCACCCTGCAGTTCGACCTGAGCCGCGACATCGACGAGGCCGCGCGCGAGGTGCAGGCCGCCATCAACGCCGTGCGCGGGCAACTGCCCTCGGGCATGACGGGCAACCCCACGTTCGTGAAGGTGAACCCATCGCAGGCGCCCATCATGGCGCTGGCCCTGTCCTCCCCGCGCCTGCCGTCCTCGGCGCTGTACGACAACGCGTCCACCGTGCTGGCGCAGAAGCTCGCACAGGTGGCGGGCGTGGGCGAGGTCACGGTCGACGGCTCGTCGCTGCCGGCGGTGCGCGTGCAACTGCAGCCGCAGGCCCTGGCGCACCGCGGCATGTCGCTCGACGACGTGCGCCGCGCCATCGCCGACGCCAACGCCTGGCGGCCCGTGGGCCTGGTGGAGCGCGACGCGCAGCGCTGGCAGATCGCCTTGCCCGATCCGCTGCGCACGGCGGCGGATTTTTCGACGCTGGTGGTGCGCAACGAGGGCGGCGCCCTGGTGCGCCTGGCCGACGTGGCCGAGGTCACCGATTCGGTGGAGAACCGCTACACCGCCGGCTACCACAACCACCGCCCGGCCGTGGTGCTGCTGGTGAGCCGGCGGCCCGGCGCCAACATCGTGCAGACCATCGACGCCATCCACGCGCAACTGCCGCAGTTGCGCGCCCTGCTGCCGGCCGACACGGAGCTGAGCGTGGTGATGGACCGCTCGCCCGGCATCCGCGCCACGCTGCGCGAGGGGCGCTTCACCCTCATCCTGAGCTGCGTGCTGGTGATGGCCGTGGTCTGGGCCTTCCTGGGCAGCCTGCGCACCGCGCTCATTCCCGCGCTGGCGCTGCCGGTCTCGCTGGTGGGCGCGCTGGCGGCCATGTGGTGGCTGGGCTTCTCGCTCAACAACCTGTCGGTGATGGCGCTGATCGTGGCCGCCGGCCTGGTGGTGGACGACGCCATCGTGGTGCTGGAGAATATCCAGCGCCACATCGAGCGCGCGCGCGCCGCCATGGCCGCGGCCGGGCAGCGCGAGGTGGGCCGGCGCACCGTGTGGCGCGCCGCCTTCGCGGGCGCGGGCGAGGTGGGCTTCACCCTGCTCGCCATGAACCTGGCGCTCATCGTCGTCTTCGTCTCCACGCTGTTCATGGGCGGCGTCGTGGAGCGCCTGTTCCGCGAGTTCTCGCTCACGCTGGTGGCGGCCATGCTCATCTCGCTGGCGGTGTCGGTCACGCTCACGCCCGCGCTGTGCGCGCACGGCCTGCCGGCCGGCCCGCGCACGCGCGCCCCGGGGCCCGTGGCGCGCCTCATCGCCACCGCCTTGGCCGACGTGCAGGCCGGCTACGCGCGCAGCCTGGCCTTCGCGCTGCGCCACCACTGGCTCACGCTGCTGCTGCTGGCGGGCACCGTGGCGCTCAACGTCTGGCTCTACGTGGCCATTCCCAAAGGCATGCTGCCGCAGCAGGACACGGGGCAGCTCAGCGGCTTCGTGCGCGGCGACGACGGCTTCTCCTTCCAGGGCATGCAGCCCAAGGTGGAGGCCTACCGCCGCCTGCTGGTGGCCGACCCGGCGGTGGCCGACGTCACCGGCGTGAGCGGTGGGCGCACCGGCACCAGCAATTCCTGGTTCCGCATCCGCCTGAAGCCGCTGGCCGAGCGCGGCGAATCCGCTGACGCGGTGGTCGCGCGCCTGCGCCGCGCCGCGCCACCCATCGCCGGCGGCATCCTGTTCGTTTCGGTCGACCAGGACATCCGCCTCTCCGCGGGCGGCGGCGATGGCGAGTACGTCTTCGTCATGCGCTCCGATTCCCTGGCCGAACTGCGCCGCTGGACCAAGCCCGTGGGCGAGGCCTTGCGCGCGCTGCCCGAACTGGCCGACGTGGACTTCGGCGTCGGCGAGGACGCGCAGCAGGTGGTGCTGCAGGTGGACCGCGAGGCCGCGCGCCGCCTGGGCGTCAGCATGGACACCGTCACCAGCGCGCTCAACAACGCCTTCTCGCAGCGCCAGGTGGCCACGCTGTACGACGCGCTGAACCAGTACCGCGTGGTGATGGAGGCCGACCCGCGCGGCAACAGCGAACCCAGCGCGCTGGAAACCGTGCAACTGCTCAACAGCGCGGGCGAGCGCGTGCCGCTCACCGCCATCGCCACGTGGCAGTACGGCCTCACGCGCGACCGCGTGCAGCACGACGCGCAGTTCGCCTCCGCCAACATCAGCTACGGCCTGGCGCCGGGCGTGAGCCTGCAGCAGGCGCAGCAGGCCATCGAGCGCGCCGTCAATGGCCTGCTGCTGCCCACCAGCATCTCCACCGGTGACCGCGCGGGCGACCCCAACAGCCTGCAGGCCACACTCAAGCGCCAGCCCTGGCTCATCCTGGCCGTGCTGGTCACGGTCTACCTGGTGCTGGGCATGCTCTATGAGAGCCTGCTGCACCCGCTCACCATCCTGTCCACGCTGCCTTCGGCCGGCGTGGGCGCGCTGCTGGCGCTGCGCGTGTCCAACACCGAGTTCAGTCTCATCGCGCTGCTGGGCCTGTTCCTGCTCATCGGCGTGGTGATGAAGAACGCCATCCTGATGATCGACTTCGCGCTGGCCGCCCAGCGCCAGCGCGGCCTGCTGCCGCGCGAGGCCATCCACGAAGCCGCGCTGCGCCGCCTGCGTCCCATCCTCATGACCAACCTGGCCGCGCTGCTGGGCGCCGTGCCGCTGGTGATGGGCCTGGGCGAAGGCTCGGAGCTGCGGCGCCCGCTGGGCATCGCCATCATCGGCGGGCTCGCGGTGAGCCAGTTGCTCACGCTCTACACCACGCCCGTGGTCTACCTGATGCTGGAGCGCCTGCGCGCGCGCCTGAGCCCTTCCGCCGCGCGCACGCCCGCCGCCACGCCCGCCTGACACCATGTCCCAGTTGCACCCGTTCGGCCCCTTGCCACGCCGCCTCACGCTTGCGGCACTGCCGCTGCTGCTGGCCGCCTGCGCCAGTGGCACGCGCGAGCCGCCCGCGCCGCGCGTCGAGCTGCCCGCCGGTTTCCAGTACGCCTCGGCGGAAACCACCGCCCCGGCCACGCCCATCGACCCCGACTGGTGGCGCGCCTACGGCGACCCCGAACTCGACGCCCTGCTGCGCCGCGTGGCCGAGGCCAACCCCGAACTCGCGCAGGCCGAGGCGCGTTGGCGCCAGGCGCTGTCGCAGGTGGACGCGGCGCGCGCACTCGCGCTGCCGCAGCTGGGCGCGGGTGGCGGCGTCACGCGCAGCGGTGGTGGCACCACCAGCAGCGGCGCCAGCGCCGGCACGCGCCGCCTCTACGACGCCGGCCTGGACCTGTCGTGGACGCCCGACCTCTGGGGCCGCGCCGCGCGCGAGCGCGAGGCCGCCGCGGCCGGCGCCGACGCCCAGGCCGCGCTGCTCGACGCCGGGCGCCTGGCCCTGCAACTGGCCGCCGCGCAAGGCTACGTGCGCCTGCGCGCGCTCGACGCCCACCTGGCGCTGCAGGCCGAGGCCGACGTGGCCTACGCGCGCTCGCTGCAGATCACGCGCCTGCAATACGAGGCCGGCCTCGTCGCGCGCGCCGACGTCATCCAGGCCGAGACGCAGCTGCAGTCGCTGCGCACGCAGGCCTTCACCATCACGCGCCAGCGCGCGCTGGAGGCCAATGCGCTCGCGCTGCTGGCCGGCACCACGCCCTCGGACTTGCCCATCGCCGTGCGCGAAGGCGCCTTGCCCGCGGTGCCTTCCGTGCCCGCCGCGCTGCCCGTCGACCTGCTGCGCCGCCGCCCCGACCTGGCCGCTGCCGAGCGCCAACTCGCCGCCGCACACGCGCGCCTTGGCATCGCGCAGAGGGCCTGGCTCCCGGATCTCTCGCTCTCGGCCAGCGTCGGCTGGCAGGCGTCGAGCTTCGCGCGCCTGTTCGACACACCCTCGCGCGTGTGGTCGCTGGGCCCGCGCCTGGCGGCCACGCTGTTCGATGGCGGCGCGCGCCGCGCCAATGAGGCCCTGTTCACCGCCGCCTACGACGAGCAGGCCGCGGCCTGGCGCGCGGGTGTTCTCGCCGCCGTGCGCGAGACCGAGGACGCGCTCGCGCAACTGGGCACGCTCGCGGAACAAGAGCGCCAGCAAGCGCGCCTGGTGGAACTGGCCAACGAGAACGAGCGCGTGGTCGGCTACCGCTACGAGGCCGGCGAGATCAGCTTCCTGGAGGTGGCGACAGCGCAGAACCTCGCGCTGTCGGCGCGCCGCGCCGCGCTGGACGTGCGGGCCGAGCGGCTGGCGGCGAGCATGGCGCTGGTGGCGGCGCTGGGGGGCGGCTGGCAGGCCCCCTGATCGCAATGCAAGGCACGCCATGGAACTGAGACAACTTCGCTACTTCGTCCGCATCGTCGAGCTCGGCTCCATGAGCCGCGCCGCCGCCGAGCTCGACATGGTCCAGTCCGCGCTGAGCCAGCAGATCAGCCGGCTGGAAAGCGAGCTCAGCACGCGACTGCTGCAGCGCACGCCGCGCGGCGTGCTGCCCACCGAGGCCGGGATGGCCTTCTTCCGTGAAGCCAAGCTCACCCTGCGCCACGCGGAGCAGGCCGCGCGCGCCGCACAGGCCGCGCGCCTCTCGGGCTCGGTCAGCGTGGGTCTGGCGCCCACCACCGCCGCTGTGCTGGGCCTGCCGCTGATGCAGGCCATGCGCGAGCGCTACCCCGACGTGCGCCTGCACCTGGTGGAGGGCATGTCCGGCCACCTCGCGGCCCAACTCAAGGCGCGCGAGCTCGACCTCGCCGTGCTGTTCGACCCGCACGCCGGGCAGGGCGCGCCCACGCCCGGCGACCGCCTCCTGGACCGCCAACCCCTGTTCACCGAAGACATCTTCCTGATCACACAGGCCAGGCGCCGCCAGCGCAAACGCCTGACGCTCGCCGACCTCGGCGATGAGCCCCTGATCCTGCCCACGCACCCTCACGGCCTGCGCCTCACGCTGGACGCGGCCTTCCAGCGCGCGGGCATCCGGCCCCAGGTGGTGATGGAAGTGGACTCGCTCTCCATGGTGATGGCCGCGGTGGACGCCGGCCTGGGCAGCAGCCTGCAGCCCTACGCGGCGGTGCACGGCTTCCCCGACGCGCAGCAGCGCTTCCGCCTGTCCCTCATCGACGACGCCCAGGTGCGGCGCACCAACCTGTTGTGCAGCCTGAGCGAGGACGAACTGTCGCCCGCTGCCCTGGCCACGCGCGTGGTGGTGGTGGACTGCGCCAAGCGCCTCATCGAGGGCGGTGGCTGGCCCGGCACCCGGCTCTGGGTTCACGAAAACTGATACCCCCATGCCTTGAGCCCGCTTCCCGGCGAAGCGGCGGCTGCCTAGAGTGCGGCCATCGCCGGCGGAAGGCCGCTGGTGGCTTTCCCACGAGGCTGGTTTGGATCCCGATGTATTGGTCATCGGCGGCGGCAACGCCGCCCTGTGCGCCGCGCTCATGGCGCGCGAAGCCGGCGCCAGCGTGCTGCTGCTCGAAGCCGCACCACGCGCCTGGCGCGGCGGCAACTCCGCCCACACCCGCAACCTGCGCTGCATGCACGACGCGCCGCAGGACGTGCTGGTCGACGCCTACCCCGAAGAGGAGTACTGGCAGGACCTGCTCAAGGTCACCGGCGGCATCACCAACGAACACCTCGCGCGCCTCACCATCCGGGCGTCGTCCACCTGCCGCGACTGGATGCGACGCCACGGCGTGCACTTCCAGCCGCCGCTCTCTGGCGCCTTGCACGTGGCACGCACCAACGCCTTCTTCATGGGCGGCGGCAAGGCGCTCGTCAACGCCTACTACCGCAGCGCCGAACGCCTGGGCGTGCGGGTGCGCTACGAAGCGCGGGTGGAGCGCCTCGAGCTGAAGGACGGCCGCTTTGTCGCCGCGCTGCTGCGCAACGGCGAGCGCATCTCCGCGCGCGCCTGCGTGCTCGCGGCCGGGGGCTTCGAATCCAACCGCGACTGGTTGCGCGAGGCCTGGGGCCGGAACGAACGCGGCGAATGGCCGGCCGACAACTTCCTCATCCGCGGCACCGCCTTCAACCAGGGCGTGCTGCTCAAGCACCTCATCGACGACCACCAGGCCGACCGCATCGGCGACCCCACGCAGGCGCACATGGTCGCCATCGACGCGCGTGCGCCGCTCTACGACGGCGGCATCTGCACGCGCATCGACTGCGTGTCGCTCGGCGTGGTGGTGAACCGCGAGGCGCGCCGCTTCTACGACGAAGGCGAGGACTTCTGGCCCAAGCGCTACGCCATCTGGGGCCGCCTCGTGGCGCAACAACCCGGGCAGATCGCCTGGTCGATCATCGACAGCAAGGCCATCGGGCGCTTCATGCCGCCGGTGTTTCGCGGTGTGAAAGCACACAGCCTGCCCGAACTGGCTCGCCAGATCGGCCTGGACGAAGCCACCTTCATGCAGACCCTGAACGACTACAACGCCGCCTGCCGCGTGGGCCACTTCGACCACACCGCGCTCGACGACTGCCACACCGAGGGCGTGGCGCCCGCCAAGACGCACTGGGCCCGCCCCATCGACACGGGGCCCTTCTTCGCCTACGCGCTGCGGCCCGGCGTCACCTTCACTTATCTGGGCTTGAAGACCGACGACACCGCCGCCGTGCGCTTCAACGATCAGCCCAGCGACAACCTCTTCGTGGCCGGCGAGATGATGGCCGGCAACGTGCTCGGCAAGGGCTACACGGCGGGGGTGGGCATGTCCATCGGCACCGCCTTCGGGCGCATCGCGGGCACCCGGGCCGCTGCTGCTGCGTTGAAGCTGGGGGCGCAACATGCAGGCGCTTGAAGCCCTCGCGCGTGACGCGCGCGCCCTGGCCCAGGGCGACCCGGTGCCGGCGACGAGCGCAGAGGCCGAGGTCGCGCGCCAACTGCAGATCTGCAACGCCTGCCGCTATTGCGAAGGCTTCTGTGCCGTCTTCCCCGCGATGACGCGGCGCCTGGAGTTCCCCAAGGCCGACGTGCACTTCCTCGCCAACCTGTGCCACAACTGCGGCGCCTGCCTGCACGCCTGCCAGTACGCGCCGCCGCACGACTTCGCCGTCAACATCCCGCAGGCCATGCCCCAGGTGCGCGGCCAGACGTATGCCGACTACGCCTGGCCGCCCGCGCTTGGCAAGCTCTACCGGCGCAACGGTCTGGTGCTGTCGGTGGCGCTGGCCATCGGCCTCGCGCTGTTCCTGCTGCTGGCCGCGGCCACGCAAGGTTCGCTGTGGGCCGACGCGCCGCGCGGCGACTTCTACCGCGTGTTCCCCCACAACTTGCTCGTGTCCCTCTTCCTGCCCGTGTTCGCCTTCGTGGTGTTCGCGCTGGGCATGGGCGTGCGCCGCTTCTGGCGTGAGATCAAACCCGTGACCGGTGGTGTGGACGTGCAGGCCCCCGCCGCCGCCGAGGCCACGCACGACGTGCTGCGCCTGAAGTACCTGGACGGCGGCCACGGCGAGGGCTGTCACAACGAGGACGACGCCTACACCCTCTCGCGGCGGCGCTTCCATCACCTCACCTTCTACGGCTTCCTGCTGTGCTTCGCGGCCACGAGCGTGGGCACGCTGTACCACTACCTCTTCGGCTGGGTCGCGCCGTACGACTTTCCGAGCCTGCCCAAACTGCTCGGCGGCACGGGCGGGCTCATGCTGTTGGCGGGCACGGCCGGCCTGTGGTGCCTGAACCGTCGGCGCAACCCCTCGCACGGCGACCTGGCGCAAAAGCCCATGGACCTGGGTTTCATCGCGCTGCTCTTCCTCACCAGCCTGACGGGCCTGCTGCTGTGGTGGGGGCGTGGAACGCCCGCGATGACGGTGCTGCTGTGCGCGCACCTGGGCGCGGTGATGGCGCTGTTCGCGACGCTGCCCTACGGCAAGTTCGCGCATGGGGTGTTCCGCACGGCGGCGCTGCTGCGGCACGCGGTGGAGAAGCGGCTGCCGAACCCGGTGGGGCTGGGGGCGGATTGAACGGGTACCGATGAGTGCGGGCCGGGCGTGGTCCCGTGCTTCACGCTCGCTTCCCTGCCTTCGACGCTGTTGCCGCACCCCCTTGCGCTTGCCTGATCCTCTTCACCTCTTGCCCGATCCTGGTTCACGCGGTCGACGCCTGCGTGCGCTCCCCTTAGAGTCGCGCCATGGCCAAGATCGACCGCTCCCCCGATGCACCGGCATTCGCCATGACCGCCGACATCGCCCCTAGCATCGCCGCCATGCGCCCGGTGGTGGAACGGCATGCCACGCACGACGGCTTCTTTCCCACGCCCGTGCCGGGCCTGCAGCTCATCCGCGCCAGCGCGCCCAGCGAACCGCTCAGCGTGATGTACCGCCCCTCGCTGTGCCTGCTGCTGGCCGGTCGCAAGCGCGTGTTCCTGAGCGACCAGGTCACCGAGTACGGTGAGCACTGCCACCTCGTCGTCTCGCAGGACCTGCCCCTCCTCGGCCAGGTCATCGAGGCCACGGCGGAAGACCCCTACCTCTGCCTGCACCTGCGCATCGAACAGGCGGAAGTCAGCCAGATGGTGCTGGACCACGGCCTGCCGCGCGAGCCGGTCGGGACCGGCGCGCCCGCCGCGCGCGGCCTGTACACCGAGCCGTCCACGCTGCCCCTGGTCGACGCTTTGCTGCGACTCGTGCAGTTGCTTGACACGCCCGGCGACGTGGCCGCGCTCGCGCCCTTGATCCGCCGCGAGATCCTGTACCGGCTGCTGTCCTCCCCCAACGGCTGGCGCATCGCGCGCACCGCCCAGGCGGACTCCGGCGACCAGCGCATCGCGCGTGTCATCGCCATCATGCGCGCGCGTTTTCGGGAGCCGCTCGGTGTGCCCGAGCTGGCCGACATCGCGCACCTGAGCCCCTCTGCCCTGCACCAGCACTTCAAGGCAGTGACCTCGCTCACGCCGCTGCAGTACCTGAAGCAACTGCGCCTGCAGGAGGCGCGCCGCCTGCTCGTCACCGCCGACATGGACGCCGCCTCCGTCGCCTTCGACATTGGCTACGAAAGCCCCTCGCAGTTCAGCCGCGAGTACGCGCGCCAGTTCGGCGAGCCCCCGCGGCGCGACAAGCAGCGCCTGATCGAAGCAGGCGCCTCGCGCTGGTTGTCATGACGCCAGTGCGCGCAGCGCGCACAAACGGGCAAGCGCTCACGGGTTTTGGGCAAGCCATCGGGCGCGTGGGCTCCTAGAGTGGGTGGCTTCAACAGCCACCTTTGAAGGAGCCCACTCGATGAACACCTCGATCACCTGGCGCGGACTGGGTCTGGCCCTCGCGGGCAGCGCCGCGCTGGCGGCCAGCGCGCACGCCAACCCCACGTCGCCCCCAACCGAGAACAGCGCCCGCTACGAGCGCGGCCTTCAGGTGCTGCGCGAGCTCAACAACGGCCAGTCCCAACCCGTGTTCGAGGCCATGCGCCAGGAATTTCCTTTCCTCGCCGAGAGCACGGCTTCGTATGCGCTGGGCGACGTCTGGGGCCGCACCGTGCTCGACCCCAAAACCCGGCAGCTGGCCGCCTCGGCCGCGTTTGCGGCACTGGGCCTGCGCGGCTTCTTCAAGACCCACGCCGGCTACGCGCTCAATCTGGGCGCCACGCCCGACGAGCTCAAGGAAATCGCCTACCTGATCACCGTTCCGGCCGGCTTCCCGCGCGCCATCGAAGCCTCGCAGACCCTGCAGGAACTTTTCAAGGAGCGCGGCCTGGCCACGGCACCCGCGGGCCGGCCATGAGCCGCGCGCGCGTGCGGCTGGCGTTGTCCTTCTTCGTCACGCTGCCCCTCTTCATCCTCTTGCCCTCTCTGCCCATGGCCCAACCACTGCCTCCAGCCATTCAGGTCCCCGGACAACCCGGTCCTGACGACCACGACGACCCCGCGCGCCATCCCTGGCTCGGCCTGTGGGCCACGGACGACGGATACATCCGCCACGAACTGCTGCCCAATGGCCGCTACGACGAAGAGCGGGGCGGAAGGAAGAGCGCGTACCGGGGGCGCTACTGGGTGCGCGGCGACCGCATCTGGTACGTGGACGACACGGGCTTCACGGCGGATGGGCGCTTCGTGGACGGGGTGTTCCACCACGGGGGCTACGTGTTTCGGCGGGTGGCGCGGTAGGGGACGGCGGCAGCCGGGCGCCGAACCCGCTCGGCCCAAGCCGGTCAATCCCGACAGTAGCCTTCCCCCGCGCGCACCGTCAGACAGTCCTTCTTCCCGGCCAGCCACTTCATGCCCGTCTGTTCGCCGTTGCTGGCGCGCAGGGCTTCGCGCTTGCCGTCGCGCTCGAACTCGATCGTGTCACCCCGGGACCTGCCCACGAAAGTGCGCGGCCCGTCCAGGTTGCGGACGGTGACCTCGTAGTGGCCGCTGCCGCCGGTGATGCGGACGAAGGTGCCCTCGGGGCCGTTCCACTGGCCGATCCATTGGTCGGTGGCAGGTGCTGGTGAGGGCGCCGGCGGCGTGGGGGACGGCTCGGGGGAGGCGGTGGGCGCGGGTGACGCCGTGGGGGCGGTGTCCCGGTCCCCACAGGCCGCGAGCGCCAGGGCCAGTGCAAGGCTCGCCGTCAGGTGCCAGGGCGATGAGGTGTTCATGGGGGCAGTGTGCCGTGGTGTCCGTCCGATGAGAAGCACCAGCCGTTGAGGCCGCAACTCGCTCCGTTGATTGCGCCCGCGCCCGGGTCTCGCGACCGCCCCCCCTAGACTGCCGCGCTTCGAGTGGCACAGCGCTTCTATGCTTGCTGTAGTGCTATTGTTTTCATAGGGAGGCGATCGAATGAACCGGTGTCATGGAACGGGATGGAATGCGGCTTTGGTCATGGCGGGCCTGGCCGCCAGCGGCGTGGCGCAAGCGGCCGACTTCACAGCCGCCAACGAGGCCGAGCTGATCACCGCGATCAACCAGGCCAACGCCAGCGCAGACCCGAGTTCCACGATCACCCTGACCGCCAACTTCACGGTCACGGGGGTGCTGCCGCCGATCCGCGGCAACGTGGCGGTCAATCCGGCCGGCAGCAACACGGCGGTGGAATCTGTCGGCGGGGCCGCGCTGACGTTCGAGGGCGGCGCGAGCTACGGAACCCTCGGCAATCTGCAGGTCGGCAACGCGGCGGGCACCACCGGGGCACTGACCGTGCAGGGTGCGGGCAGCGCCGTGCGGACCGTGTCGCTTCTGGGCAGCGCCGGGCAGGTCAACATCAGCGTGCTCGACGGCGGGCTGCTGACCGCAACGGGCCCGAGCGGCGTGCGGCTGGGAGGCACGTCGCCGACGGTGTCGGGCGGTGGTGTGGCGAACGTGCGCGTCAGCGGCGCTGGTTCGGCCTTCACCTCCGGCGTCGGCTTCGTCCACCAGCGCGGCACCCTGGAGGTGTCCAACGGCGGCACCGTCGAGGGCCGGGCGGCGGTCCATCTCGGGTCCATGCCGGGTGGCTTCACCGGGGTGGTGACCGGAGCCGGCTCGCGCCTGGCCTCCACCATCGCCACCATCAACCTCGGTGCCTCCGGCACGGCGACGCTGACCGTGACCGACGGGGCCCTGATCTCGGCCAACAGCGGCAACTCCGCCGTCAACCTGGCCGCCAACGCCGGCGGCTCCGCCGTGCTGAACATCGGTGGTGCCGCCGGCGCCGCCGCCGCGGCGCCGGGCACCGTTCTCGCCTCGGTCGTCAACGGCGGTCTCGGCACGGCGGTGCTCAACTTCAACCACAACGCCAGCGCCTACGGTTTCGCGCCCGCCATCACCGGCAGCACCAGCGTGAACCACGTCGGCAGCGGCGTGACGACGCTCACCGGTGCCAGCACCTACGGCGGCGCGACGAACATCACCGGCGGCACGCTGCGCGCGGGCGCGGTCAACGTGTTCAGCGCGGCATCGGCGCACACGGTCGGCGCTTCGGGCACGCTGGACGCCGGCGCTTTCAACCAGACCCTGAGCGCGCTGAACAACGCCGGCACGGTGTCGCTGGCGAGCGGCACGCTCACGGTGACGGGCGCCTACGTGGGCAATGGCGGCACCTTGCAGTTGGGCGGTGGCCGCCTGGTGCTCGATGGCGCGGGCGCCAGCGCCTCCGGCAACACGCTGCTGCGCATCACCCACTTCGATGCCCTGGGCGCCGAGACCACGGGCGACGGCATCGAGGTGATCACCGCCACCGGCGGGGCCACCACCACCGCGCAAACCACCAGGGACGCGTTCCGTCTGGCCAACGGCGTGGTGGGCGGTGGCGCCTACCAGTACCGCCTGGTCGCGGCCGACGCCAACGGCGCGGGCGAGAACTGGTACCTGCGCTCCGAGGGCTACCGCGCCGAGGTGGCGCTCTACGCGGTGGTGCCCGAGCAGTTCCGCGCGCTCGACATCGCCATGCTGGCCAACCGCCAGCAGCGCATGGGCGAGTTGCGCACCGCCATCGACGCGACGGCCGCGAGCGCCAGGCCTGGGGCCGCGTCTTCAGCGTGGACCGCGACATCGCCCAACAGGGCACCGTGAGCCCCACGAGCAACGGGCGCCTGAACGGCTTCCAGACCGGCACCGACCTGTGGGCCCACGCGAACTGGCGCGCCGGTCTCTACCTGGGCCAGCTCGAGGGCGACATGGCCGTGCGCGGCCAGGAAAGCGGTGCCGCAAATTACTCGTCGGGACGCAACGACCTGCGCAGCCAGTACCTGGGCGGCTACGCCACCTGGCAGCGCGACAGCCTGAGCCTGGACGCCGTGCTGCAACTGGGCCGCCACCGCTACACCGCCACGCCCGCCGAGGGCGAGTCCAGCGCGGGCAAGGGCGACAGCCTGATGGCCTCGCTGGAAGCGGTCCAGGGTTTCGCGCTCTCGCCGCGCTGGCAGATCGAACCGTCGGTGCAGGTGGCCTACCAGCACCTGAGCCTGGACGACACCGGCCTGAGCGGCGCCACGGTGCAGCAGGACACCGACGGCAGCTGGATCGTGCGCGCTGGCGTGCGCGTGAAGGGTCTGTTCAACGCCGGCCCGGGCGCCCTGCGCCCTTACGCCAGCTTCAACCTCTACAAGCGCAGCAACAGCACCGACGTGACGCGCTTCGCGGGCGGCGTGGGCGGCACGGACATCAGCAGCCGCACCGGTGGCAACAGCAGCGAATTGAGCCTGGGCGCGAGCTGGCAGCTCAGCCCGCGCACCAGCCTGTACGGCGAACTGAGCCAGCTCTGGGAACTGGGCGGGGACGCGCGCACGGACAGCGGCATCAGCGGCGGGGTGGGGGTGCGGGTGCTCTGGTAAACGCGCGGGGGCGCGTGGGCCTCTTGGTGGTGTGGGACGCGCGCTCTACAGCAACGCCGGGAACTTCTGCTTCGCGCGCTCCAGCTCCGGCAGCAGCTTCTCCAGGATGGTGGGCACGTCCATGCGGCTCGTGGCCACCGACAGGCTCATCGCCGCGATGGTGCGGCCGCGGCGATCGAGGATGGGCACCGCGATCGAGCGCAGGCCGATTTCCAGTTCCTGGTCGCACAGCGCGTAGCCCTGGCGCTGTGCCAGGTCCACCTGCTGCATCACCTTGGGCAGGCTGGTGATGGTCTTGACCGTGAGCGCGGGCCGGCCCATGCGGTTGAGCATGAAGCGCACCCAGTCGCGCGGCTGCCCGCCCAGCAGCACGCGGCCCGTGGCGCTGGCGTAGGCCGGCAGCCGCGCGCCCACGCCCAGCCCCACCGACAGGCTGCGTCGGTGCGTGGCGCGCGCAACGAAGACCGAGTCCTGCGAATCGAGCACCGCGATGGAGGCCGATTCCTTCGTGCGCTCGGCGGTGGTCTCCAGGATGGGCTGGGCCAGGCGCGTGAGCGCGTCCGACACGACGAAGGCCGAGCCCAGGCGCAAGGCGCGCGCGGCCAGTTGGAACTGGCGGCCGTCCTGCGTGGCGTAGCCCAGGTGGCACAGCGTGTGCAGCGAGCGGCGCACCGAGGCCTTGGTGTGACCCGTGACCTCGGCGAGCTGCGTGAGCGTGGCCGCACCGCGCAACTGACCGAAGGCCTCGATGATGGCCAGACCCTTCTCCAGCGCCATCACGTAGTCGCGCTCGGCGCGTTCGGCTGTGCCGTTCGTCACGTCCTGTTCGGTGATGCTGGGGAAAGTCTTGTTGGAAGTTCGCATAGCGCACATTTTGTGCGAATTCGTTGATGTGAATCAAGCACGCACCTAGACTGCGCCGCCGTGCCGGTGATTGGCCGACACGTTCCGACCACCCACGCAGAGGATTGACATGAACTCCCCACGATTCACACGACGCGCCCTTGCGGCGGCGTCGATCGCCGCCGGCCTGTGTGCCGCGCTGCCCCTGAGCGCCGTCGCCCAGTCGGGCGAATCGCCCAAGCTGCTTCGCCTGGTGGTGCCCTTCCCCGCGGGCGGCACCGCCGACGTGCTGCCGCGCGTGCTGGCCGAGAAGATGCGCGACGCTTACCCCGCCGGCATCGTGGTGGAGAACCGCACCGGCGCGGGCGGCAACATCGGTGGCGAGTTCGTGGCGCGCGCCGACGCCGACGGCAGCACCTTGCTGGTCTCGCCGCCCGGCCCGATCGCCATCAACCACCACCTCTACAAGACCATGCCGTTCGACCCCACCAAGTGGGTGCCGGTGACGGTGGTGGCCACGGTGCCCAACGTGCTGGGCGTGTCCAACCGCGTGCCGGCGAACAACCTCGCGGAGTTCATCGCCTACCTCAAGGCCAACCCCGACAAGGTGACTTACGCCTCGCAGGGCAACGGCTCCACCTCGCACCTCACGGCCAACCTGTTCATGCAGATCACCGGCACGCGCATGGTGCACATCCCCTACCGGGGAACGGCGCCCGCGCTCACCGACCTGGTCGGTGGCCAGGTGGACGTGTTCTTCGACAACATCGCCTCCTCGGCGCAATACCACCAGAGCAAGCGCATCAAGGTGCTGGCCGTGGCGGACGAGCGCCGCTCGAAGGCGCTGCCCGAGGTGCCGACCTTCGCCGAACTGAAGCTGCCCGACATGCAGGCCGTGACCTTCTTCAGCGTGGTCGCGCCGGCAGGCACGCCCGAGGCGGTGGCGGTGCAGATCCAGAAGCACTTCGCCGCTGCCATGGCCCTGCCCGACGTGCGCGAGAAGTTTGCCGCGCAAGGCGCCGAGCCGGGCGGCCAGACGCCGAAGCAGACGGGCGCCTTCATCAAGGCCGAGTCCGACAAATGGGCCCGCGTGATCAAGTCCGCCAACGTGACGCTCGAGTGACCGCCGACATGTCAGACGTGCAAGCCATTCACTGGGCCGACCGGCTCACCCGCGTGCCCTACGCGGTGTACGCGGACGACGAGGTCCACGCGCAGGAGCAGGAGCGCGTGTTCCGCGGCGCCACCTGGAACTACCTGTGCCTGGAAGCCGAGCTGCCCGAGGACGGCAGCTACCGCACCACCTTCGTGGGCGAGACGCCCGTGGTGGTGGTGCGCGACGCCGACGGCGAGGTGTACGCCTTCGAGAACCGCTGCGCGCACCGCGGCTCGCTGATCGCGCTGGAGAAATCGGGCAAGGCCGAAAGCTTCCAGTGCGTGTACCACGCCTGGAGCTACAACCGCCAGGGCGAGCTCACCGGCGTGGCCTTCGAGAAGGGCGTGAAGGGCCAGGGCGGCATGCCGCCGGACTTCTGCAAGGAAGAACACGGCCCGCGCAAGCTGCGCGTGGCCGTGTACTGCGGCCTGGTGTTCGGCAGCTTCAGCGACGACGTGCCGCCGATCGAGGAGTACCTGGGCGAGGACATCTGCGCGCGCATCGAGCGCGTGCTGCACAAGCCGGTGAAGGTCATCGGCCGCTTCACCCAGGCCCTGCCCAACGACTGGAAGCTCTACGTGGAGAACGTGCGCGACAGCTACCACGCGAGCCTGCTGCACCTGTTCTTCACCACCTTCGAGCTCAACCGCCTTTCGCAGAAGGGCGGCGTGATCGTGGACGAATCGGGCGGCAACCACGTCAGCTACTCGATGATCGACCCCGCGGCCAAAGACGAGTCGTACAAGGAGCAGGGCCTGCGCTCCGACCACGACCGCTACCGCCTGAAGGACCCGAGCGTGCTCGCGGGCTTCGACGAGTGGCCCGATGGCATCACGCTGCAGATCCTCTCGGTGTTTCCAGGCTTCGTGCTGCAGCAGATCCAGAACTGCCTGGCCGTGCGCCAGGTCGTTACCAAGGGCAAGGACCGCAGCGAGTTGCACTGGGTCTACCTGGGCTTCGAGGACGACACGCCCGAGCAACTGCGCGTGCGCCTGAAGCAATGCAACCTGGTGGGCCCGGCGGGCTTCATCTCCATGGAAGACGGCGCGGTGGGCGGCTTCGTGCAGCGCGGCATCGCCGGCGCGCGCGACCAGCAGGCCGTGGTGGCCATGGGCGGCGACGTGGTGGCCTCGGGCGAAGGCCGGGCCACCGAAACTTCGGTGCGTGGCTTCTGGAAGGCCTACCGCCAGCACATGGGGGTGGCGGCGTGATCGATCTGCTGAGCCTTGTGGCCTTTCACGCGGCCTACGCCGAGACCATCGACAGCGACCGCCTGGAGCAGTGGCCCGACTTCTTCGCGCCCGACGCGCACTACCGCATCACGCACGTGGAGAACGAGCAGCAGGGCCTGCCGGCCGGCATCGTCTGGGCCGACTCGCGCGCCATGCTGGAAGACCGCGTGGCCGCGCTGCGCGAGGCCAACATCTACGAGCGCCAGCGCTACCGCCACCTGCTGGGCGTGCCGCTGCTGGAAGCGGCCGACGAGCACACGGCGCGTGCCAGCACGCCCTTCATGGTGGCGCGCATCATGGCGCACGGCGAGACGCAGCTCTTCGCCACCGGTGTGTACCGCGACCGCTTCGTGCGGGTGGAGGGCAGGCTGCTGTTGGCCGAGCGCGTGGTGGTGTGCGACAGCACCGTCACCGACACGCTGATGGCGCTGCCGCTGTGAGCGCCCGGAGCGAGCGATGACATCGCGTGTGGCCCTGAGCCTGGGTGACCCGAACGGCGTCGGCCCGGAGATCGTGCTGAAGGCGCTGGCCGAACTGGCGCCGCAGGAACGCGAACGCCTCGTGGTCTACGGGCCGGACGAGGTGTTGCGCGCCACCGCGCAGGCCCTGGGCCTGCAGCACCTGCTGGTCGGCCTGGCGCAGGTGCACGTGGGTGGCCTGCCCGCCGGGGCGCACCAGCCCGGCCGCATCGACGCGGCGGCCGGCCGCAGCGCCGTGGCCAGCGCGAGCGCTGCCATCGAGGCCTGCCGCGCGGGCGAGGTGCAGGCCGTGGTGGCCGGGCCGCACCACGAGACCGCCATCGCGCAGGCGGGCATCCGCTTCAGCGGCTACCCCAGCCTCGTCGCGTCGGTGTGCGGGCAGAGCGAGGACGAGGTCTTCCTGCTGCTCATCGGCGGTGGCTTGCGCATCGTGCACGCCACATTGCACGAAAGCGTGGAGCGTGCGCTGTCGCGCCTGAACCCGGCGCTGGTGGTGGCCGCCGCGCAGGCCGGCGTGCGCGCCTGCCAACGCCTGGGCATCGCCGAGCCGCGCGTGGCGCTGTTCGGCTTGAACCCGCACGCGTCCGAGGGCGAGCTGTTCGGCCCGCACGACGCGCGCTGCACCGTGCCTGCGGCGCGCGCGCTGCGCGAGCAGGGCCTGGACGTGGGCGAACCGCAAGGCGCCGACGTGCTGCTGGCCGACCACGCGCGACGCCCGCACGACCTGTACGTGGCCATGTTCCACGACCAGGGCCACATCCCCATCAAGCTGCTCGCCCCGCAGGGCGCCAGCGCCCTGTCCATCGGCGCCGAGGTGCTGCTGGCCAGCACCGGCCACGGCAGCGCGATGGACATCGCCGGCACCGGCCAGGCGCGGCCCGACGCGCTGCTGCGCAGCCTGCGCCTGGTGCTGGGCCCAACGCCGGCCTGAACCCGCTTTCCTTCTTCGCATGACCCACCAGATCCACATCGCCGGCACCGACGTGTCCTTTCCCTGCGAGCCCGCGGACACCGTGCTCGACGCGGCACTGAAGGCCGGCATCGAGATGCCCTACTCCTGCCGCAAGGGCGTGTGCGGCAACTGCGCCGCGCGCGTCGAGGGCGGTGAGTTCGAGCGGGGCGTCGTCTCCGCCGAGGCGACGCCACCGGGGCAGGAGTTGCTGTGCCAGTGCCGCCCGCGCAGCGACCTGAGCATCGCGCCCGCGAGCTGGCGCCGCGCCGAGCCGGGCGCGCGCCAGCGCCTGCAGCTCAAGGTCTACCGCAACACCCTGGCCGCGCCCGACGTGAGCCTGCTGCAACTGCGCTTGCCCGCGGGCAAGCGCGCGCGCTTTCGCGCCGGGCAGTACCTGCAGGTGCAACTGCCCGACGGCGAGCAGCGCAGCTATTCCATGGCCAACCCGCCGCACGAGAGCGACGGTGTGCAACTGCACGTGCGCCACGTGGCCGGTGGCCGCTTCAGCGCGGTCGTCCCCGGCCTGCAGCCCGGCGACACGCTGGAGGTGGAGCTGCCCTTCGGCCAGGTCGACGTCGATCCGGCGTCGCAGCGCCCGCTGCTGTGCGTGTGCGGCGGCACCGGCTTCGCGCCGGTGAAGTCGCTGCTCGATCACCTGCTGCGCCAGAAATCGACGCGGCCGGTGACGCTGGTGTGGGGCGCGCGCGACCGCTCGGGCCTGTACCTGCTGGAGCACGTGCAGAAGTGGGCGCGCGGCCTGCCGAACTGGCGCTTCGTGCCCGCGCTGGAAAACGAGGCCGACGCGCAAGCCCTGCAGGGCCACCACGGCCGCGTCGACACGGCCGTGCGCGCGGTGGCCGACGACCTGCAAGGCGCCGAGGTCTACTGCTGCGGCGCGCCTGCCATGGTGTCCGCGGTCCGGGCGCAGTGCGCGTCACTGGGCCTGCCGCCCGAACGCTTCCACGCCGACATCTTCGTCGTCGGCTGACGCGCGCTCACAGCCGGCGGCGCAGCGCCTCGAAGACGAGGCGGGCGGCCGCGAGGTCCCAGCCGGCCCAGCCGCAACTCTTGAAGAGCACGGGGCCGCTCGGTCGCGGACGGTCGAGCCAGTCGGCCAGTGTGGGGACGGCGGTGACGTCCAGGCCGGCCTGCAGCAGGTCGCCCGCTTCGTGGTCGGCGTCGCGCGTGTCCACCACCAGCGAGCCGCGCGCGGCGATGTGGCGGCAGACATCGGGCGCCCATTCGAGCATCGCTGGCGTGAACGCGCCGACGGCGGCGATGAAGGCGTCGTCCCGCGGCGTGGCGTGCAGCGACGCCGCCTGCGCGGGCGTGGCGCTGACCACCAGCGGGCAGTCGGCCAACGCGGCGTCGGCGTCGTCCACGCTGGTGGCGTCCAGGCCCAGGCCGCGCGCGTGCGCCACCAGGGCGTCGGCGCTCGCGGCGCTGCGCGAGGCCACGCGCACCTGCCTCACGCCCAGTCCGCTGGCGAAGGCCTCCAGATGGGCGCGCCCTTGCACGCCCGCGCCCACGATCAGCAGCGGCCCATCGGTGCGCGGCGCCAGCCGCTGCGCGGCCAGCAGCGAGACGGCGGCGGTGCGCCGCGCCGTGACCGTGGGCCCGTCGAGCAGCGCCAGGCGGCGGCCGTCGCGCGCGTCGAACACGATGACGTCGCCCTGGATGGCGGGCAGGCCGCGCGCGCCGTTGTCGGCGACGAAGCTGATCAGCTTGGTGATGGCCACGCGCGCGTCCGTGGCGGGCATGGCGATGAGGACACCTCCCGCTGGCAGCGGCAACACCGTGCGCGCCGGCACCTTCACCGCCGGGTCGCGCAGCAACGCGGCGATGGCCTCGGCCAGTTCGGCGTAGGGCAGGGCGGCGGCGGTGGCCTCGGGTGTGTACAGGTGTGGCGCGGTCATGCGCCGATCATGCGGCATGCGGCGGTTTCGGTGCGCGCCAAAGAAAAAGCCCGCCGGGCGGCGGGCTTCGTCTCGGGGCCGATCGTTCAGATCTTGGCCGAGGTGATGTAGCTGTCGTAGCGCCACTCCGAGAAGCGGCTCCACAGGATCTGGTCGCGCTGGAAGGCGCGCATGTCCTGGTGGATCTTCTTGAATTCGGGCGACTTGGCCTCGTGCGCGGCGAACACTTCCTGCGCCGACTTGAAGCCCGCGTCCATCACGGCCTTGGGGAAGGCAATGAGCTTGGTGCCCGAGGCCACCAGGCGCTTGAGCGCGATCGGATTCTGCGCGTCGTACTTGGCGGTCATGTCGCGCGCGGCCACCGCACCGGCGGCGCGCACGATGGCCTTGTTCTCGGCCGACAGCGCGTCGAAGGCCTTCTTGTTGATGAAGAACTCGAGCTCGGCGCCGCCTTCCCACCAGCCGGGGTAGTGGTAGAAGGGCGCGACCTTGTTGAAGCCCAGGCGCTCATCGTCGAAGGGACCGACGAACTCGGTGGCGTCCAGCGTGCCTTTTTCCAGGGCCTGGTACACCTCGCCGGCGGGCATGTTCTGCGCCACCACGCCCAGCTTGGCCATGGACTCGCCGAACAGGCCGCCACCCATGCGCATCTTCAGGCCCTTGAGGTCGGCCACGCTCTTGATTTCCTTGCGGTACCAGCCGCCCATCTGCGTGCCGGTGTTGCCGGAACTCATGGAGAGGATGTTGAACTTGGCGTAGAACTCGTCCATGAGCTTGCGGCCGTTGCCGTGCTCCATCCAGGCGTCCATGTGGCGCGCGGTCAGGCCGAAGGGCACGGCGCAGCCGAAGGCGAAGATCGGGTCCTTGCCGGTGAAGTAGTAGGACGCGGTCTGCGCCATCTCGATGGTGCTGTCCTGGATGGCATCGACCACGCCGAAGGCCGGGACGATCTCACCGGCGGCATGGATCGAGACCTCGAACTTGCCGCCCGACAGGGCCTTGACGGTCTCGGAGAACTTCTCGGCCGAGCCGAAGATGGTGGGCAGCGACTTGGGGAAGCTGGAAGCCAGGCGCCAGCGCACGGCGGCCTGCGCATGCACCGCGGGAGCGATGCCGGTGGCGAGAACGCCGGCGATGCCGGCGTTCTTGATGACGGAACGACGATCCATGGAAATTGACTCCTCGGGAAACGGGTGTTGGGGTTGCGGGCGCAACCACCTATGGGGGTGGGCAGTATGCCACCCGATCCCCTCGGGGAAACCCTAGGTTTTGCCCGGTACTGCCTGCTGCGCAAACGCCTTGGCCACGAACTCCACGAAGGCGCGCACGCGTGCCGCAAGCTGGTGGCGCTGCGGGTAGACGGCGTAGATGTCGGCGTCGGGCGTGAAGTACTGCGGCAGCACAGGCACCAGCCGCCCGCTCTTGAGGTAGCGCTCGATGTCCCACTCGGCGCGCATCAGGATGCCGTGTCCGTCGAGCGCCCATTTCACGGCGATCTCGCCGTCGTTGGTGGTGAGCTTGCCGCGGATGCGCACGGATTCGGTGGACGCCTGCCGTCCGCGCCCGTGGGAAAGGCGCCAGACGCCGTAGGCCTCTTCGCCCTGGCGGATGCCGATGCAGTCGTGCTGCATCAGGTCGCGCGGCACGCGGGGCATGCCGCGGCGCGCCAGGTAGGCCGGGGCAGCGCACAGCAGGCGCCGGTTCGGCGCAACCCGCCGCGCGATGACACGGGTGTCGGGCGGCGCGCCGAAGCGGATGCAGACATCCCAGGCGTCGTCCGTCAGTGGGGGCGGGTTCACCGACAACTGCAATTGCGCCTCCACCTGCGGGTGCTTCTGGACGAAGCGCGACACCAGCGGCGCCACGTGGCTGCGGCCGAAGCCCAGGGTGGCGTTGATGCGCAGCAGGCCCTTGGGCGTGGAGCGGGCCGCGCCCAGCTGTTCCTCCATGGCGTCGATGTCGCCGAGGATGCGCCGCGCGTGTTCCAGGAAGAGTTCGCCCTCGGGCGTGAGGCCCATGCGCCGCGTGGTGCGGTTCACCAGCGGCACGCCCACGCGCGCCTCCAGCAGGCTCAGGTGCTTGCTCACGGCCGAGGTGGTGATGCCCAGCTCGCGCGCGGCCCCACTCAGGCTGCCGGCGCTGGCCAGGGACGAGAAGAAACCGAGGTCGGCGGGGTGAATGGCGTCCGGCATGGCGTGATTGTTGAATTCAGATCAACGGTGGATTCACTATAGCCACGCGCCGTGGGCCCGGTCCATCCCTACAGTGCCCCATCGACTGTTTCATGGGGTTTGAAGGATGAAGACGTATTCGATCGCCGCCATTCCCGGCGACGGCATCGGCAAGGAAGTGATTCCGGCGGGGCAGGTGGTGCTCAAGTCCCTGACCGCCAGCGGCGCGGGTTTCCGCTGCGAGTTCGAGGACTTCGACTGGGGTGGCGACCATTACCGCCGCCACGGCGTGATGATGCCGGCCGACGGCCTGGACCGATTGCGCGGCAAGGACGCGATCCTGTTCGGCTCGGCGGGTGACCCGGACATCCCGGACCACATCACGCTCTGGGGCCTGCGCCTGAAGATCTGCCAGGGCTTCGACCAGTACGCCAACGTTCGGCCCACGCGCATCCTGCCGGGCATCGACGCGCCGCTGAAGCGCTGCGGGCCCGAGGACCTGGACTGGGTCATCGTGCGCGAGAACTCCGAGGGTGAGTACTCGGGCGTCGGCGGGCGCGTGCACCAGGGCCACCCGATCGAGGCCGCCACCGACGTGACGGTGATGACGCGCGCCGGTGTGGAGCGCGTGATGCGTTTCGCCTTCCGCCTCGCGCAGTCGCGGCCGCGCCGGCAGCTCACGGTGATCACCAAAAGCAACGCGCAGCGCCACGCCATGGTGATGTGGGACGAGATCGCGGCGCAGGTCGCGGCCGAGTTCCCCGAGGTGCGCTGGGACAAGGAGATCGTGGACGCGGCCACCGCGCGCATGGTCAATCGCCCGGCCTCGCTGGACACCATCGTCGCCACCAACCTGCACGCCGACATCCTGAGCGACCTGGCCGCCGCGCTGGCAGGTAGCCTGGGCATCGCGCCAACCGGCAACATCGACCCCGAGCGCCGCTACCCCAGCATGTTCGAGCCCATCCACGGATCAGCCTTCGACATCATGGGCCAGGGCCTGGCCAACCCCATCGGCACCTTTTGGTCGGTGGTGATGATGCTGGAGCACCTGGGCGAAGGCAGCGCCGCCGCGCGGCTGATGGCCGCGATCGAACAGGTGACCGCCGACCCGGCGCTGCACACGCGCGACCTGGGCGGGCGGGCCACCACCGCGCAGGTGACGCAGGCCGTGTGCGAGCGCATCACGCAGGGCGCGCTGCTCAAGGCCGCCTGAGCGGTCAGGACCACGGCCCGCGCCACCGGCACGGGCCACCCGCGGACGCCGACGTCCGCGCAACAGAGCGCCTGGAGCGCCATTGAAGGAGACAGACATGAGCCATTCCCATTCGCGCCGCCGCCACTGGCTTCGCTTCGCGGCCCTGGCCCCGCTGGCGTTCAGCGGCCTGGCCCTGGCCCAGCAAGCCTGGCCGAGCAAGCCGATCAGCCTGGTCGTGCCCTTCGCGGCCGGCGGCACCACCGACGTGCTGGCGCGCGCGCTGGCGGATCGCCTATCGCAGAGCCTGGGCCAGCCCATGGTGGTGGAAAGCCGCCCCGGCGCGGGCGCGACCATCGGCGCCGACTTCGTGGCCAAGGCCCGGCCCGACGGGTACACGCTGCTCATGGGCGCGGTGCACCACACCATCGCGCCCAGCGTCTACAAGCGCCTGCCCTACGACTTCTCGAAGGACCTGGTGCCCGTGTCCACCGTGGCCATGGTGCCCAACGTGCTGGTGGTGAACGCCAGCACGCCGGCGAAGAACGTGAGCGAGCTCCTGGCCCTGCTCAAGGCCGCGCCGGGCAAGCACTCCTTCGGCTCCAACGGCAACGGCACGGCGCAGCACCTCATCGGCACGCAGTTTCAGAACAGCACTGGCACGCAGGTCATCCATGTGCCCTACAAGGGCAGCGGTCCGCTGTCGTCCGACCTGCTCGGCGGGCAGATCCTGATGAGCTTCGACACCGTCACGCCGGTGCTGCCGCACATCAAGGCCGGCAAGCTGCGCGCGCTGGCCGTGACGACCGGCAAGCGCTCGGGCGCGTTGCCCGATGTGCCGACGCTGGACGAAGCCGGCCTCAAGGGTTTCGACATCGGCACCTGGTTCGGTGTGCTGGCACCGGCGGGCACACCGACGGAGATCGTGGCGCGCCTGAATGCCGAGATGGTGAAGGTGATCCAGTCGCCCGAGTTCCGCGCGCGCATGGCCGAGATCGGTGCCGAGCCGATCGGCGACAGCAGCGCCGAGATGGCCCGCCGCATCGCGGGCGAGACCGAGAAGTTCGGCAAGCTGGTGAAAGAGGCGAAGGTGGTGATCGAGTGACTCAGGCCCGGCCCAGCGAGAGCAAGCGGCCGGCGAGTTGCCCGAATTCCTGCTGAGAGACCTCGCCATCGGCGCGGCCCAGGCTGTCGGCCAGGCGCAGCAGGATCTGGCTGTTCGGGTCGGCAGGGTCCTTGCCCGCGCCGGCGATGCCCTTCAGCAGTTCCTCGCGCGAGAGCGCGGCGTCGCCGCCGCTGTCCAGGCCTTGCGCAAGCGAGCGGGCTTCCTCCGCGCTCGCGCCGAGTTCCGCCAGCAGGGCTTCGAGCCGTCCCTGTCCCACCGGCACGAACGCTTGAGCGGGGCCACCCGAAGCGGGTGAACCGGCACCGGGGCCCAGGGGGCGGTCGAGCCGGTGCGCCGTCATGGCCAGGCCCTTCTCGGCGAAGCGCGCGAGCGTCTTCGCGCCTTCGCTGAGCGTGACGGTGGCGCTGGGAGCCGGGCCCGGCGCCGAGGCCGGCGCTGCGGTGGCGGCGGGCCGGCTCGCGGCGTCCTGTCCCAGGCCCCACAGCAGGGCTTGTCCCGTGCGATCGATGTTCATGCGTGCCGCTCCCCTCAGGTGTTGGTGTGCGCGGATGCTAAGAAAAGCGGACGCAAGGCATGGCCGGAACTGGCGGGCGATCGCCGCCCATTTCCGCGCCGTGCCCCGGTCTGGAGGATCAGGCAAACATTTCGCAGCCCTGTGCTAACACCCCCGGGGGGTAGGTCGGAAACACTCTCGGGCATGCCGGGGCTACCCGCTTCGGCGTGCCCGATTCCGTTTTCCATCCCACTCCTACCCCACCGGGAGACCCCATGACCACCCTTCAAGTCAATGGCCGCAACCACACCGTCGATGTGGACCCCGGCACCCCCGTGCTCTGGGCCCTGCGCGACAACCTGGGCATGACCGGCACCAAGTTCGGCTGCGGCGCGGCGCTGTGCGGCGCCTGCACCGTGCACGTCGATGGCCAGGCCATCCGCTCCTGCATCACGCCTGTGGGCAGCGTCGAAGGCCGCGCCATCACCACCATCGAGGCCGTCACGCAAGGCGAGGACCGCGTGGGCCGCGCCGTGCACGAGGCCTGGGTCAGGCACGACGTGGCGCAGTGCGGCTACTGCCAGAGCGGGCAGATCATGAGCGCCACGGCCTTCCTCAAGTCGCTGCCCAAGGGCCAGAAGCCCAGCGCCGCCGACATCGACGCCGCCATGGCCGGCAACGTGTGCCGCTGCGGCACCTACGAGCGCATCCGCGCCGCCGTGGCCGACGCCGCGCGCGCCATCGCCTGAAGGAGCCACGCACATGCTGCCTTCCACCGTCACCCATGAAATGCCGCGCGCGCTGCAACTGATGCTGGCGCGCGACCAGACCGCCCACGACGGCGTGGCCGAATTGCCGCGCCGCGGCTTCCTCAAGCTCGCCGTGGCCAGTGGCTTCGCGCTGGGCTTCGCACCACTGGCCGCGCAAGCACAAGGCGCGGGCGCTGCCGACGCCGCGCTCAAGCCCACGCAACTGCCCGCTGCCTTCGTCGCCATCGCCACCGACGGCACGGTCACCGTGACCGTGAACCGTCTGGAGTTCGGCCAGGGCGTGCAGACCGCGCTGCCGATGGTCCTGGCCGAGGAGCTGGACGCCGACTGGTCCAAGGTGCGCAGCCAGCTGGGCACCAACGACCCGGCCTACGCCGACCCGCTGTGGGGCATGCACCTCACGGGCGGCTCCACCGCCATCAAGAACAGCTTCACGCAGTACCGCGAGCTGGGCGCGCGCACGCGCGCCATGCTGGTGGGCGCCGCCGCCGCGCGCTGGAAAGCCGACCCGGCCGCGCTGCGCACCGAGGCCGGCCACGTCATCGGCGCCGGTGGCCGCCGCGCGAGCTACGGCGAACTGGCCGAGGCCGCCATGCAGCAGCCCGTGCCCGAGAAGGTGGTGTTGAAGGACCCGAAGCGCTTCAAGCTCATCGGCCAGCCGACCACGCGCCTGGACGCGCGCGACAAGAGCAGCGGCCGGCAGAACTTCGGCATCGACGTGCGCCGCCCGGGCCAGCTCACCGCCGTGGTCGCGCGCCCGCCGGTGTTCGGTGCGACGCTGCGCTCGGTGGACGACAGCGCCGCGCGCGCCGTGAAAGGCGTGAAGGCCGTGCTGCGCGTGCCGCTGGACCGTGGTGCCGAGGGCGTGGCCGTGGTGGCCGATGGCTACTGGCCTGCCAAGATGGGCCGTGATGCGCTCAAGCTCGACTGGGCCTCCGATGCGGTCGAGAAAGTGGACAGCGAGCGCCAGCTCGCGCAGTACCGCGAACTCGCGGGGCAGCCGGGCGCGAAGCACTTCGACGCGGACATGGGGCCGCTGGCCTCGGCGCCGAAGCGCATCGAAGCGGAGTTCGTGTTTCCCTACCTCGCGCACGCGCCGATGGAGCCGCTCAACTGCACGGTGGAGCTGTCCGACGCGGGCGCCACGCTGTGGGTCGGCTCGCAGATGCCCGGCCTGGACGGCGTGGCCGCGGCGAAGGTGCTGGGCCTCAAGCCCGAGCAGGTGCGCGTGAACGTGCAGTCGGCGGGCGGCGGCTTCGGCCGGCGCGCCATTCCCAGCAGCGAGTACGTGGTGGAGGCCTGCACCATCGCCAAGGCGGCGCAGGCCGCGGGCGTGCGCGCGCCGGTGCGCACCGTGTGGAGCCGCGAGGACGACGTGAAGGGCGGCTACTACCGCCCCATGCACCTGCACCGCGCGCGCATCGGTTTCGACGAGCGCGGCCGCGTGCTGGCCTGGGACCACGTCATCGTGGGCCAGTCCATCATGGCCGGCACCTTCTTCGAACAGAACATGATGAAGAACGGCGTGGACCAGACCGCCGTGGAAGGCATGCGCGCGCCGTACCCCGTGCCCATGCGCCTGACGGTGCACCACCCCAAGGTGAATGTGCCGGTGCTGTGGTGGCGCAGCGTGGGTTCCACGCACACGGCCTTCGCCATGGAGACGCTGATCGACCAGATCGCCCGCGAGACCAAGCAGGACCCGGTGGCCTACCGCCTGGCGATGTTCGGCAAGGACCACCCGCGCCACCGCGACGCGCTCAAGCTCGCGGTGGAGAAGAGCGGCTATGGCAAACGCCAGCTGCCCGAAGGCCGCGCCTGGGGCGTGGCGGTGCACGAGAGCTTCGAGTCGGTGGTGGCCTACGTGGTCGAGGCCTCGGTGAAGGACGGCGAGCCCGTGTTGCACCAGGTGACGGCGGGCGTGCACTGCAACCTCGTGGTCAACCCGCGCACGGTGGAGGCGCAGGTGCAGGGCGCGGCGCTCATGGGCCTGGGCATGTGCCTGCCCGGCGCGGCCATCACGCTCAAGGACGGTGTGGTGGAGCAGAGCAACTTCGGCGACTACCGCGTCGCGCGCATCACCGAGATGCCCAAGGTGGTGGTGCACACCGTGCCCAGCGCGGACCCGCCCACGGGCATGGGCGAGCCGGGTTTGCCGCCGCTGGCACCGGCCTTCGCGAACGCCTTGGCGCGCATCACGGGCAAACCGCTGCGCGAATTGCCCTTCAAGCTGGCCTGACCTCAGGCCTGTGCATCGGCCAGGGCCACATAGCCCAGGCCGGTGCCGCGCGCGCTTTCCACGTCGCGCAGCGGCGACAGCCCGAACTGGCGGCTGTACTCGCGGCTGAACTGCGAGGCGCTCTGGTAGCCCACGCGGTAGCCGGCGCTGCCCACGTCCAGGCAGTCCACCAGCATCAGGCGGCGCGCCTCCTGCAGGCGCAGGCGCTTCTGGTACTGCAGCGGCGTCATCGCCGTGACCTGGCTGAAGTGGTGGTGCAGTGACGAGGGGCTCATGCCCACGTGCTGGGCCAGGGCGTCGATGCGCAGCGGTTGCGCGTAGTGCTGGCGCAGCCAGGCGATGGCGCGGGCGATCTTGTTGCCGGGGCTGTTGGCCGAGGCGATGCGCAGCAGCGTGGGCCCGTGCGGGCCGGTGAGCAGACGGTAGAGGATTTCCTGCTCGATCAGCGGCGCCATGGCCGCGATGTCCTGCGGGCGTTCCAGCAGGCGCACCAGGCGCAGCATGGCGTCCAGCAGCTCCAGCGGCGCCTTGTGCACGGCCACGCCGCGCAGGGTGTCGCAGCGCAAGGCCTCGGGCGGCAGGCTCACGCGCGAGAGCACCTCCTGCAGGCGCGCGCTGTCGATGGCCATGCCCAGGCTCAGCTTGGGCCGCTCGGGCGTGGCCTCGACGATGCACGACACCACGGGCAGATCCAGCGTCACCAGCAGGCAATCGCCCACGCCGTAGTGGAAGACCTCGTCGCCGAGCGTGAGGCGCTTGGCGCCCTGGGTGACCAGCGCGAAACAGGGCCACTGCGCCAGGTGCATGGGCAGCGAGGGCGAGCTCTGGCGGCCGAAGAACAGGTGGTCCACCGCGGTCGGCGTAAGGCCGTCGCTTTCGGTGGATCGGGCAATGACGGCGTTGATCTCGCCGAGGTAATCGTCGGGCTTGAGCACGGGGTATCGAGGTCGTGGGGAGGCGCCGGAATGATCCCGCATGTGGCCCGGTCCTCCGCGGCAGTGGGGTTTTGGGCGGGCCCACTTTGCAGGATCGGGCAAGCTTGGCGGAGGATCGTGACAACCGCCCGTCCGGTGCCCGCTCGCCGTCGTCACAATGGCGGCCCCCCATCCGTCTTGCGGGTCATGAACGATCACACCCTGGACAGCTTCGTGCGCCTGCGGCCCCGGCTGCGGGGCATCGCCTACCGCATGCTCGGCTCGGCCGCCGACGCCGACGAGGTGGTGCAGGACGCCTGGCTGCGCTGGCACGAGACCGAGCACGCGGCGGTGGCCAATCCCGAGGCCTGGCTGGTCTCGATCACCACGCGCCTGGCCATCGACCGCCTGCGCGCGGCCAAGGCGCGGCGCGAGGACTACGTGGGCACCTGGCTGCCCGAGCCCATCCTCACCGAAGCCGACGCACCGCACACGCCCGAGCAGATGCTGGAGCGCGCCGACCAGCTCTCGGTGGCCTTCCTCGCGGTGCTGGAACGCCTGGGGCCCGAGGCGCGCGCGGCCTTCCTGCTGCGCGAGATCTTCGACGCCGACTACGCCGAGGTGGCCATGGCCCTGGGCAAGAGCGAGGCCGCCTGCCGCCAACTGGTGCACCGCGCGCGCACCCTGTTGAAAGACGGGCGCGCGGCGCGCCAGGCCGTGGCGCCCGCCGACCAGCAGCGCCTGCTGCGCGCCTTCGCCGAGGCGGCGTCGCGCGGCGACATCGCCGGCCTGAAGGCCGCGCTGGCCGAGGACGCCCAGCTCATCAGCGATGGCGGCGGCAAGGTGCCCAGCTTCGGCGTGCCCCTGCTCGGCGGCATGCGCATCGCGCAGCTCTACATGGCCACCAGCCTGCGCTTCGCGGGCCGCGTGCACTACGAGCTGGTCTCGCTCAACGGCGAGTGGGGCCTGCTGCGCTTCATCGACGGCGGGCTCGAATCGGCGCAGGCCCTGGCGGTGGAGGATGGCCGCATCACCGGCATCCACGTGCAGCGCAACCCCGACAAGCTGCTGGGCATTGCGCAGGCGCGCGGGCACGCGCTGGTGGATCCCGCGGTGACGCGGTACGAAAGGGGCGACGCCGCGCCGCCTTGAGGCTGGCGTGCGCGCAGGCGCTCACTCCAGCCGGATGCCCTGCGCCGAGATGATGCGCCGCATGCTCTCGGCCTCCTGCTCGACGCGGGCCTTCATGCCGGCCGGCGTGGAGCCCACGGCCATCCAGCCCTGGTCGAACAGCTTCTGCCGCACCTCGGCGCTCTGCACGATGCGCGGCAGCGTCTCGGCCAGGCGGTCTTTCGCCGCCTGTGACAGGTTCGCCGGGCCGACGAGCGCGGTCCAGACCTCGAGCACGAAGTCGCGCACACCGGCGTCGGCCAGCGAGGGCACGTCGGGAACGAGCGCGCTGTGGCCGGTGGTGACGCCGACGGCGCGCAGCTTGCCCGCGCGCACCTGCGGCATGGCCACGCCGGGCGGCACCAGCGAGAGCTGGATGTCGCCCTGGATCAGGCTGGTGATCACCTCGGGGTTGCCCTTGAAGGGGATGTGCACCGGCGCCAGGCCGTCCACCCGCGTCTTCAGCAGCTCCATGCCCAGGTGGCCGACCGAGCCCACGCCCACCGAGCCGTAGGACCAGCGGTCGCCGCCGGCCTTGGCGGCGGCGAAGAAGGCCGCGCCCGCCGGCTTGTCCGCCGGCGCCACCAGCACCAGGGGCGCGGTCGCCAGCAGCGACAGGTGGCTGAAGTCCTTCGCGGGGTCGAAGGACAGCTTGGGGTTGAGCATCTTCGCGGAGGTGAGGTTGCCGTTGATCACGGCGCCCAGCGTGTGGTCGTCGCGCGCCTTGGCCACCTGGTCGGCCGCGATGTTGCCGGACGCGCCCGCGCGGTTTTCCACCACCACCGGCTGGCCGAGCGCCTTGGCCAGCGGCTCGGCGACGATGCGCACCGCGATGTCGGGCGTGGAGCCGCCGGGGAAGCCGACGAGGATGCGCACCGGGCGCGTGGGCCAGGCGTCGGCGCCCGACTGCGCGTGGACCACGGGCGTCGCGGCGGTGATGGCGGCGAGGGCTGCGGCGATGAGGAAGCGTCGTTGCATGTCTTGTCTCCTGTCGGGAAAGGGAAGGGGGTCAGGCCGCGGCGGTCGCGTCCTGGCCGAGGAAGGCGCCATCGGCCATCAGCCGGGCCTGCAGGCCGGCGACGGGCAGGGCGCGGGGCGCGCAGCCGGCCTCGATGGCCAGCGCGGCCGCCGTGCCGGCGGCCTGGCCCATGACGAAGCAGGCGCCCGAGACGCGCGCGGCGGACTGCCCGCCGTGCGTCATCGACGCGCAGCGCCCGGCCACCAGCAGGTTGTCCACGCCGCGCGGCAGCAGCATGCGGTAGGGCAGGTGGTTGAAGCCGCGGCAGTTCGGGATGTCCTGCCACTTGAAGCGGATGTTGCCGGCCACGTGCTCTTCCACCATCCAGCCGTTCACGCCGATGCTGTCGTCGAAGCTCGCGCAACCCAGCACGTCGTCCTCGGTGAGCTGGTACTCGCCCACGATGCGGCGCGTCTCGCGCACGCCGACCTGGGGGGCGATCTCGAGCAGGTAGGCGTTCTCGAAGCCGGGGGCGCTCTCACGCAGAAACTGGAAGAAGTCGACGATCTGGCGGCGGCCCTGCACCTCGGCCGCGCTGAGCTGCCGCGCGTCCGTGGCGTCCACGGGGCTGCCGTCCGGGTTGGACAACTGGGTCACGTTGGCGCGCCACTCGCCGGGGTTCTTCTGCGGGCGGATGATGGGCGTCTTGCGCGGAAAGCGGCGGCCCTTGGCCTCGGCCGCTGCCATCAAGCGGTCGAAGACGCCGTAGTCGCTGCCCACGCGCGCGGCGTCCACGCCGCTGACGCGAAACATGGTGGAGGGGTACATCATGTCGTGCCCCCCTGTGCCCTTCTCGAAGGGCGCGCCCGCGTGCGCGGCCAGGTCACCGTCGCCGGTGCAATCGATGAAGGTCTTGGCCAGCACCGCGCAGCGGCCCGATCGCGTCTCGATGAGGGCGGCGCGGATGGACGAGGGACCGTCCATGACGAGGCCGACGACCCGGGTGTGGAACAGCAGTTGAGCGCCGCTGCCCAGCACCAGATCGTCCGCGGCCACCTTGAACGCGGCGTTGTCGTAAGCCTGCGCGGCGATCTTGCCGCCGAACAGCGCGTGCGGTTCCTTGAGCCCGCCGAGGCGCTCCATGCGGTCGAGCAGGTCGTCCGCCACGCCATGCACCACGCGCTGGATGCTGCCGTGCACGTTGGCGTGCAGGCCGCAGAAGTTGGTGACCCCCGCGGCGGTGCCCATGCCGCCGAGGAAACCATAGGACTCGATCAGCAGGGTCTGGCGCCCGGCGCGCGCGGCCGAGGTGGCGGCGGCGATGCCGGCGGGGCCGCCACCCACCACGACCACCTCGAACTCGCCCCAGATGGGGGTCTGCCGGCTCGGTTCGGTGAGGCTGGGTGCCGTCGGGGATGGGGTCTTGCTCATTCGGGGTCGTCCTCAAGGTGCCAAGGGCGGCATCCTAGGCGGCGACCACTATGCAATCAATGCAATGAACCGAATACGCCCCAGCGGAAAACACCATAGTGGGGTGCGCGGGCTATTCGAGGTACAGCTCCGCCACCAGGCCGCGCAGCCAGCGGTTGCCCGGGTCGTGGTGAAAGCGCTCGTGCCAGTGCTGCTTGATGGCGATGGTTGGCGTGTCGAACGGCGGCGCGAGCAACTTGACGGCCGCGATGCGCGCGAGGGTCTGTGCGACGCGCTGCGGCAAGGTGGCGACCAGCTCCGTCTGCGCCAGCAGATTGCCCAGGCCCGGCAGCGTCTGCAGGGACAGCGCCACCCGCCGCTCGATGCGCAGGCGGCGCAACTGGCGCTCCAGCAACTCGTTGCCCGTGCCGGGGGTGGTCACCACCACGTGCCGCTCGCGCTGGAACATCGCCGGCGTGAGCCGCTGGCGGATGCGCGGGTGCTCACGCGCCACCACGCAGGCGAACCCCTGCTCCATCAGCTTCTGCTGGTAGAAGCCCGACTCCAGCTCGGGCATGTGCCCCACCGCCAGGTCCGATTCGCCGGCCGCGAGCCGGGCGGCCATGTCGGGCGCGATGCGCAGCACCTCGATGAGCACGCCCGGCGCGAGCGACTCGGCGCGGTGCACCAAGCCGGGCAGGAAGTCCAGGTGGCTGACGTCGGTCATGCTGATGCGGAAGTGCCGCGTGGAGCTGGCGGGGTCGAACACGACGGCCTGCTCCGTGGCCGCGCGCAGCAGGGCCAGCGCCTGCTGAAGCGGTCGGTGCAACTGCTGGGCGCGTGGCGTGGGCTCCATGCCGCGCGCGGTGCGAACGAACAGCGGGTCCTGGAACTGTCGGCGCAGGCGCGCCAGCGCCAGGCTCACCGAGGTCTGCGCCATGCCGAGCTGTTCGGCCGCGCGGGACACGCTGCCGCTCGAGTAGACGCCGTCGAAAACGGCCAGCAGCTTCATGTCCAGGTTCGTGCCCGGGTGGGTGGGCGTGGTCGTGGCGGGCGCGCGTCGCATCAGTGGGCCTCCGGTGCGATGCCGCGCGCGTCCGCCAGCAGGATCTCGGCCAGCCGCTGCGCCGCCGGGCCCGCCCCTTCGCGGTCGCCGAACACCAGGTACAGGTCGCCGAAGCGCTCGCCGCCGCGCCGCATGGGCAGGGGTGCGAGCGTGCCGGCCTCCAGATCGCGGCGGATCAGTTCCTCGGGCAGCCAGGCGAAACCGTGGCCGCCGCGCGCCGCCTCGATCGAGGTGGACATGTGGCTCACCGTCCAGCGGCGCGGCGTCTGCACGGCGGGCTCGTGCGCGCGCTGCGGGCTGGTCTCGCGCACCACCAGGTGGCGGTGCTGGCGCAGGTCGCGCAGGGTGATGGCGCGGCCCAGTTGGTGCAGCGGGTGTTCGGGGTGCGCCACCAGCAGGAAGCGCACGCGCATCAGGTGCTCACCTTCGTAGCCCGTGGGCACGGTGCCGTAGATGGCGATGTCGATCGCGCCCTCTTCGAGCAGCGAACTGCGGTGCCCCAGCACCGCTTCCACCACCTCCACGCGCGTGTGCTCCGCGCTCTGGCCGAAACGTTCCAGGCAGGCGAAGAGGCGGCGGTTGGGGTAGATGACTTCCACTGCCAACCGGAGCTCGGCCTCCCAGCCCAGGGATAGGCAGGTGGAGGCCACCTCCATCGACGCGGCCTCGGCCACCAGGTAGCGCGCGCGCTGGTAGAGCTGCTCGCCCGTGGGCGTGAGGCGCGCCTTGCGGCCGTCGAGTTCGAACACCTGCACGCCCAGTTGCGCCTGAATCTGCTGCACCGCGTAGGTGACGGAGGACTGGCTGCGGCTGAGCTGCTCGGCCGCGCGCGCGTAGCCGCCGGCTTCCACCACGGCCACCAGGGCATTCCATTGGTCGAGGGTGACGCGGGGGTGGGCCATGGGCTTTGAATGATCGAATGGATAGATGGGTTTGAACGGAATTTTGCGCTTTTTCATTCAATGAGTCGATGTTTCAATGATGCATCGCCACAAGGAACCCCGCCATGAAAACCCTGCTCCTCATCCGCTCCAGCCTGTTGCTCGGCAACAGCCAATCCAACCGCCTGGCCGACCGCTACGTCGCCGCCTGGCAAGCCGCCCATCCCGAGGGCCGCGTGGTCGTGCGCGACCTGGCGCAGAACCCCGTGCCACACCTGGACCTGGCGCGCGTCGGCGCCTTCTCCACGCCGGCCGAGCAACGCACGCCCGAGCAGCAGGCCCTGGTGGCCGAGTCGGACGCGCTGATCGATGAGCTGCAGAGCGCCGACGTCGTTGCGCTCGGCCTGCCGCTCTACAACTTCGGCATCCCTTCCACGCTGAAGGCCTACTTCGATCACATCGCCCGTGCGGGTGTGACCTTCCGCTACACCGCCTCCGGCCCCGAGGGCCTGGTCAAGGGCAAACAGGTCGTGGTGTTCGCCGCGCGCGGCGGCCTCTACCAGGGCCAGCCGCACGACACGCAGACGCCTTACGTGCGCAACTTCCTCGGTTTCCTGGGCATGACGGACGTGCGCTTCGTCTTCGCCGAAGGCTTGAACATGGGTGACGAGCCGCGCGCCCAAGGCCTGCGCAGCGCCGAGTCGGCCATCGACTCGCTGCTGGAGCCGGTGACGGCCTGAACGCGCCCATCGCGCGATCCGCTCAAGCGGCGCCGGAGACCGACCGGTCCAGGTGCTGCGTGAGCGCCTGCAAGAGCGGCGCGGCGGCGGGCGTGAGCACCGCGCCGCGCCGCGCGATCGAGAAGAATTCCATCGCCACCACCGGCTGGCCCATGCGGTGCACGTCCACCGCGTAGCGACGGCAGGTGCTGGCCACGAAGGCCGGCAGCACCGCCACGCCCACCCCGGCCTCGGCCATGGCGATCAGCGTGTGCAGGTTCGCGAAGACCGGGCGGTGCTCGCGCGGTGGCGCGGGCGCCAGCCGCTCGTCCACGAGCTGCTGGATGGCGTTGTCCGGGGGCAGAGCGAGCAGGGGCAGCGCGCGCAGCGCGGACCAGCTCACGGTGCCGCGCGCATTGAGCGACGCTGCCAGCGCACCACGCGCGCCCACGGCCACCAGCGGCAGACGCAGCAGCAGCTCGCGCGTGGTGGCGGGTGATTCGCGCAGCAGCACGCCCACCCCCACGTCCACCTCGCCGCGCTCCACCATCGCCTGGATCTGGCGGCGGTCCACGTCCTTCACCACCACGCGGATGTCGGGGTGGGTGCGCGCCAGCTCGCGGCACACCTGCGGCAGCACGTCGGCCGCCACCAGCGGCGTGGCGGCCACGCTCACGGTGCGCGCGGCCTCGGCCGAGAGTTGGCCCAGCTGGCCCGCCACCTCGGTGAAGTCGCGCAGCGTGCGCTCCGCCAGCGGCAGCAGGCGCGCGCCGCCCTCCGTCAGCGAGACGGACCGCGTGGTGCGCTCGAACAGCCGGCAGTCGAGCTGGGCCTCCATGTCGCGCAGCATCAGGCTCAGGCCGGCCTGGGTGATGTGGATCTGATCCGCCGCGCGCGTGAGGTTGCGCCAGCGTGCGATGGCAACGAAGGCTTCCAGCTGGCGCAGGCTCAGATTCATAAGCCATGCATATTAGTTGATGAGATAGTCAAACTTCACTTGTCGAATGCCTTTCGCTCCAATGGCGCCCTGTTCAAGGAAAGGCGCGCATGGCGAAGGCAACAAAGGTGGCGGTGGTCGGTGCAGGCATCGGCGGTCTGACGGCGGCGCTGGCGCTGCTGCGCGCGGGCGTCGACGTCGAGGTGTTCGAGCAGGCCACGCGATTCGGCGAGGTGGGCGCGGGCATCCAGATGAGCGCCAACGGCACGCGCTGCCTGTTCGAGCTCGGCCTGGAGGCGCCCTTGCGCGCGGTGGCCAGCGTGCCGGCGGGCAAGCAGATCCGCCTGTGGAGCACGGGCCAGCGCTGGACCCTGTTCGACCTCGGCGAACGCTCGGTCGAGCGCTACGGGTTTCCCTACCTGATGCTGCACCGCGCCGACCTGCATGGCGTGCTGGCGCAGGCCGTGCGCGCGCTCAAGCCCGAGGCCATCCGCTTGGGGACGGCGGTGCGGGGGCACCACGAACGCGACGAGCGCGTGTGGCTGGGGTTCGAGGGCGCGGAGCCGCTGGCGTTCGATGCGCTGATCGGCGCCGACGGCATCCACTCGGCCTGCCGCGCGCGCATGTTCGGTGCCGGCACGCCCTGGTTCACGGGCTGCATGGCCTGGCGCGGCCTGGTGTCGGCCAAGGACCTGCCCGAGCACCTGTCGGCGCCCGTGGGCACCAACTGGGTCGGGCCGGGCGCGCACGTCATCACCTACCCCGTGCGCCGCGGTGAACTCATCAACTTCGTCGGCGTGGTCGAGCGCAGCGACTGGACGCACGAATCCTGGAACAGCCGGGGGCGGGTCGAGGACTGCCTGAAGGACTTCGCGGGCTGGCACGAGGACGTGCAGCGCATCATCCGCGCCATCGACCAGCCCTACCAGTGGGCGCTGCTGGGCCGCGAGCCCATGCCGGTGTGGAGCAAGGGCCGCGCCACGCTGCTGGGCGACGCCTGCCACCCCACGCTGCCTTTCCTCGCGCAGGGAGCGATGATGGCCATCGAGGACGGCGTGGTGCTGGCGCACTGCCTCGCCGCCTCGGTACACGACCCGGCGAGTGCCTTCCGGCGTTACGAATCGCTGCGCCAGGAGCGCACCGCGCGCATCGTGCGTGGCTCGGCCGACAACGCGAGGCGCTTCCACAACCCCGAACTCGCCCACGCCGAAGGCGCCGCCGCCTACGTGGATCGCGAGTGGACGCCGGAGCAGGTGAACCGGCGCTACGACTGGCTGTTCTCCTACGACGCCGCTCGCGCGTGTGCTCCTGCCGGTTCGATCTGTCAATAGGGGAATCGACATGTTGCAACGTCAACGTTGCAGTAGGAACATAAATCCAGAAAAGCAATGACCCGGCAGGGGATGTGCGGCGCCCGCTGCACCCACGACAGCCCGTTCAGACAACAGGAGACAGACATGATCCAGCGACGCAGCCTTCTCAAGACCGGTGCCGCCGTGGCGGTGGCCGGCCCCATGCTCAACAGCTTCGCCCAGCAGGCCGTGAGCCTGCGCTTCCACACCTTCATGGCGCCCACGTCCAACGTCTGGACGATCATGCTGAAGCCGTGGATGGAGAAGGTGGAGAAGGAATCGGGCGGCCGAATCAAGTTCGAGGGCTATCCGGCCATGCAACTCGGCGGCACGCCGCCCCAGCTCTACGACCAGGCGCGCGACGGCGTGGCCGACATCGTCTGGACCTTGCCGGGCTACACGCCGGGCCGCTTCGTGCGGGGCGAGGTGTTCGAGCTGCCCTTCATGATGACCGAGGCCGGCGCCACCTCGCGCGCCTACTGGGAGTACATCCAGACCCAGGCGCCCGACGAGTTCAAGGACACCAAGGTGCTGGCGCTGCACGTGCACGGCCGCGGCTCCTTCCACTCCACGCAGCAGATCAAGACCGTCGCCGACCTCAAGGGCATGAAGCTGCGCGCGCCCACGCGGCTGATCACGCGCCAGCTCGCCATTTACGGGGCGGTGCCGGTGGGCATGCCGCTGCCGGGCATTCCCGACGCGCTCTCCAAGGGAACGATCCAGGGGGTGGCCACGGCCTGGGACGTGGTGCCCTCGGTGAAGGTGCATGAGCTCACCAAGTTCTCCACCGAGTTCGCCGACGACGTGCCGGCCTTCTACACCGGCACCTTCGTCATGGCCATGAACCGCGCCAAGTACGAGTCGCTGCCGCCGGACCTGAAGAAGGTGATCGACAACAACTCGGGCATCGACACCTCGGCCCAGTTCGGAACCGTCACGCAGTCGAGCGACGCGATTGGCCGCAAGGCCGTGATGGACCGCGGCAACCCCATCTACACGATTCCCAAAGCCGAGGCCGAGGAGTTCATCAAGCTCGCGGGCCCGGTGAAGGACGAGTGGGTGGCCGACATGAACCGGCGTGGCTACGACGGCCAGAAGCTGCTGGCCACGGCCAGGTCGCTGATCGCGAAGTACTCCAAGACCTGACGGACAGACGAGAGAAAGGAACCCCCATGTTCATCCTGAACACCTGGTACATCGCCGCCTGGGGCAGCGAAGTCACCGACAAACCCTTCGCCCGGCGCATCTGCAACCAGCCCGTGGTGCTGTTCCGTGACCAGCAGACGAAGAAGATCGCCGCGCTGGAGGACAAGTGCTGCCACCGCGCCGCGCCGCTTTCCATGGGCGTGGTGGTGCAGGCCGGCCTGCAGTGCGGCTACCACGGCGTGGTGCACGACTGCGCGGGCCGCTGCGTGCACATCCCGGGGCAGGACAAGATTCCCGCGCGCGCCAAGGTGCGCGCCTACCCGGTGGTGGAGAAGAACGAGTTCATCTGGATCTGGATGGGCGACCCCGAACTCGCCGACGAGTCGCTGATCGTCGACTACCCGTTCAACGACGACCACGCGCACTGGCCCCACCACCAGGGCTTCTATCACATCAAGGCGGGCTACATGCTCATGGTGGACAACCTGATGGACCTGACCCACCTGGGCTATGTGCACGGCTCCACCATCGGCGGCAACCCGCTCACGCACGTCGAGGCGCTGATGGACGTGACCAAGACGGACGACAGCATCAAGTACGTTCGATGGATGCTCGACTCGGTGCCGCCACCCACCTACCTGGCGGCCGTGCCGTTCAAAGGCCGCGTGGACCGCTGGCAGGAGTTCGAGTTCTCGCCGCCGAGCAACGTGCTGCAGTGGAGCGGCGCGGTGGACGCCGGCACCGGTGCGCGCGAGAACGGCAACCGCAGCGGCGGCTTCTCGCTGCGCATCTTCCACGGCCTCACGCCCGAGACCGAGAACACCTGCTTCTACTTCTACGCTCCGGCCAATGGCTACCGGCCCGAGGACGAGGCCGCCACGGCCGCGCTGATGGACCACATCTCCGAGGCCTTCCTGGAAGACAAGCTGATCTGCGAAGGCCAGCAGGCGCGGCTCGACGAGCTGGGTGACGGCGGTCTGGTGGACATCGTCTCCGATGCGACGCGCGTGCAGCTGCGGCGCATCGTGCGGCGCATGGCCGAGGCCGAGGCGCGCCAGAACGAGGCACGCGCGCTGGAGAAGGCCCAGGGCTCGGCGCTTGCCCAGGTCTGAGGGCGTGAGCGGCAACGGCATGCAGGCCCTGCAGTTGCGCGTGGCGCGCAAATCGATGGAAGCCGGGGGCGTGGCCGCCTTCGAGTTGCGCTCACCCGATGGCGCGGAGCTGCCCGCCTTCACGGCCGGCGCGCACGTGGACGTCTTCCTGCGCGATGGCCTGGTGCGCCAGTACTCGCTGTGCAACGCGCCGCACGAGCGCGACCGCTACGTGCTGGGCGTGCAACGCAAGGCCGACTCGCGCGGCGGCTCCATCGCCATGCACGACGAAGTGCACGAAGGCAGCGTCGTCGGCATCGGCCTGCCGCGCAACCTGTTCCCCATGGTGCCGGCGCGGCGTTCGCTGCTGTTCGGCGCGGGCATCGGCATCACGCCGCTGCTGTCCATGGCCGAGGCGCTGCACGCGCGCGGCGAAGCCTTCGAACTGCACTACAGCGCGCGCTCGCCCGAGCAGGCGGCGTTTCGCGCGCAGCTCGCCGCCGCGGCGTACGCCGACCGCGTGCGCTTCCACTTCAGCGCGGGGCCCGGCGCGAATCGGCTGGAGCTGCCTCCGCTGCTGGCCACGCCCGATCCCGAGGCGCGCCTGTACGTCTGCGGCCCCACGGGCTACATCGACGACATCACGGCCTTCGCGTCCGCGCATGGCTGGCGCGGCGACCAGGTGTGCGTGGAGCGGTTCGCTGCCGCACCGGTGGCCAGCGTCGACGGCGAACAGGCCTTCGACGTGGTGCTGGCCCGCAGCGGCCGGCGCTTCACCATCACCCCGGGCCAGGCCATTCACGAGGTGCTGCTTGACGCTGGCGTGGACGTTCCGCTGTCTTGCGAGCAGGGCGTGTGCGGCACCTGTCTCACGCCCGTGCTGGCCGGGGTGCCGGACCACCGAGACAGCTTCCTGGACGCGAGCGAACACGCCCGCAACGACTGCATGACCCTGTGCTGCTCGCGCGCGAAGTCGCCCGAGCTGGTGCTGGACCTCTGACCCCCATCCGATGACCGAAACCGACCTCGACATCCCCACCGCCGACGGCGCGATGAACACCCGCGTGGTGTCGCCCGGCGGCAGCGGCCCCCACCCCGTGGTGCTGTTCTACATGGACGCCTTCGGCGTGCGCGAGGAGTTGCACGAGATGGCGCGCCGCCTCGCGGCCAAAGGCTACCTGGTGCTGCTGCCCAACCTCTACTACCGCGAGACGCGGCGCTTCGTCATGAAGGCGGGTGAGGAGGGCATGAACGAGATGCGCGCCATGATGGGACGCCTGCGCATCGATCTCGTCAACCGGGACACACGGGCGATGCTCGACTTCCTGGACACGCACCCCACCGCCGATGCGCGCCGCGTGGGTGCGCTGGGCTATTGCATGAGCGGGCCTTTCGTGTTCGCCGCCGCCACCGAATTCCCGGAGCGGATCGCCGCCATCGCCTCCATCCATGGGGCCAACATGGTGACGGAGCGCACCGATTCGCCGCACCGCGCCGCCGCGCGTTTGCGCTGCGAGGCCTACGTGGCCTGCGCCGAGGTGGACAAGTGGGCGTCCACCGCGGACATGGCCGTGCTGGAGCGTGAGCTGCAGGCCAGCGGCGCGCCGTTCCAGCTGGAGTGGTACCCGGGCGCGCAGCACGGCTTCGTGTTTCCGTCGCGCAGCGGCGCCTACGAGCACGCGAGTGCCGAACGCCATTGGCAACGCCTGTTCGATCTCTTCGGGCGCCGCCTCTGAGAAGGGCGGGCGACAGGCGCCCGCCGCTTCGTTCAGCCCACGCGCTGAACCGCCGGCCGCGCGGCCACGGCCTTGAGCCAGCGATCGATCGCCGGTGTGTCGCCGAGCTGGCCGCCCGACAACTGCTTCACACGCTGCAACCAGCCCGCCGCCGAACAGAAGGTGGGAATGTCCGCGATCGAGTAGTCGCCACAGATGTACTCGTTCTTCTGCAGGCGCCGCTCCAGCACCTTGAACAGGCGCACCGCCTCGGTGGCGAAACGCTCCACCGTGCCGGGCACCTTCTCGGGCAGGTCCGCGTAGTGGTGCAGTTGCGGCAGCGTGCCGCCCACCGAGCCCGTGCCCCACACCAGCCAGGCCAGCACGTCGGCCCGCTTCGCGCCGGAGGCGGGCAGCAGCTTGCCGCTTTTCTCGGCCAGGTAGACAAGGATGGCGGCGGTCTCGAACACCGGCACGTCGCCTTGCGGCGTGTGGTCCACGATGGCGGGGATCTTGTTGTTCGGCGAGATCGCGAGGAAGGCCGGGTCGAACTGCTCGCCCTTGGCGATGTCGATCTTGCGCGTGTCGTAGGCCTCGCCGGATTCCTCCAGCATGATCTGCGCCTTGCGGCTGTTGGGGCCGGGGTAGGTGTAGAAGGTGATCACGCCCGCTCCTCAGCCCGCCACGGTCTTGGAATCGATGAGCTCGATCTTGTAGCCGTCCGGGTCCTGCACGAAGGCCAGGTGCAGGGTGTCGTTCTTCATCGGCCCGGCTTCACGAATGATGTTCGCGCCCTTGGCCTTGAGGTCCGCGCAGGTGGCGTAGATGTCGTCCACCGCGATGGCGATGTGGCCGTAGCCGCCTCCCAATTCATAGGGCTTGTCCTGGTCCCAGTTGTGGGTGAGCTCGATCACGGCATGGTCGATCTCGGCGCCATAGCCCACGAAGGCCAGCGAGAAACGGCCCTCGGGGTAGTCCTTGCGGCGCAGCAGCTTCATGCCCATGAGGCGTGTGTAGAAGTCCAGCGAAGCGTCCATGTCCTTCACGCGGATCATGGTGTGCATCACGCGGTGGTTGGGCTGGTGGCCCTGAGTGGTTCCGGTCTGGCTCATGCGTGTCTCCTGTCTGGGTGGAACGGCCTTGAAGGCGCCTTCCACGTGGTGGGGTTGAACCTCTATTGTGTTGCAATGCCAACGTTGAGGTGGCAACATTATGCGAAGAAATTCGCCAACCGCCAACACCTTGATCAGGAGACATGAATGGCCGAAGCCGTCCCGTTCCAGCACCGCACCGACGAACACACGCTCAGCCGCATCGCACACCAGGTGGCCGAGTACCGCTGGCCGCGCACGCCCGAAGGCGCCGGCTGGGCGCTGGGCGCCGACCCCGAGACGATGCGCTACCTGGTGCAACGCTGGCGCGACGGCTTCAACTGGCGCCTGGAAGAGGCGAAGCTCAACGAGCGCCCGCACTTCCAGGCGCGCGTGGGCGATCTGCGCCTGCACTTCGTTCACCAGCGTGCCGCCCAGAGCAACGAGCGCCTGCCCGTGTTGCTGATGCACGGCTGGCCGGGCTGTTACCTCGAGTACCTCGAGGTGGCCGATCGCCTTGTGGCGGCCGGTCACGACGTGGTGATTGCCTCCTTGCCCGGGGCGGGGCATTCCGACACGCCCGCGAAGCTGATGGGCCCGCGCGCCATGGCCGGCCTGATGCACGCGCTGATGACCGAGGTGCTGGCGTATCCGCGCTACCTCGCGCACGGCGCCGACTGGGGCTCCATCCTCGCGGGCTGGCTCGGCTTCGATCACCCGCAGGCCTGCGCCGGCGTGCACATGACCATGGTGAGCCCACGCTTCGTGGCGGGCGCTGCCAGCGCCCCCGAGGAGCAGCAGTGGCTGGGCGCCTTCCGCGAGCGCTTCGAGGACGACGGCGCCTACTTCCGCCTGCAGACCTCGCGCCCCCTGACCGCCGGCTACCTGCTCAACGACAACCCCGTGGGCCTGCTGGCCTGGATGCTGGAGAAGTTCGCCGCCTGGGGTGACCCGGCCGAGGCCGACAAGTCGGCGGTCTTCCAGGCACCCGCGCGCGCCGACCAGTTGCTGCGCAACGTGATGCTCTACCTCGTCACCGGCACGGCGGCCACGGCCACGTGGATCTACCGTGGCCTGGCGACCGAAGGCCCGCCGGGCTACCCCGGTGGCCAGCGCGTGGAGGTGCCGGTGGCGCTGGCGGCCACGCGCGACCCGATGTTCGTTCTGCCGCCGCGCAGCCTGGTGGAGAAGGCCTACCGCGTCACGCGCTGGACCGAGCTGCCGCGCGGGGGGCACTTCCCTGGCTACGAGGCGCCCGATCTGCTGAGCGAGGACATCCGCGCGTTCGCGGACAGCCTGGGAGTGCACAGCGAGGCGGGGCGCAGCTTGTACAGTACGCCCCTGTCGCATCCAAGCTAGGGACCATTGAATGGCAACGTCGGGGAAAAAGGCCGCCGCGGAACAGGGCCGGAAGAAGCGCGAGGTGCTCAACCTCGCGCACTACGTCACCTACTTCTATACGGTCCTGGCGAACAAGCTGTCCAGCGGCGCGTCGCGGCTGTACCTCAAGCGCTTCGGCATCGGCATCATCGAATGGCGCGTGATGGCCATGGTGGCGATCGAACCCGACATCACGCCGGCGCGCATCACGCAGGTCATCGGCCTGGACAAGGCCTCGGTGAGCCGCGAGTCGCGCCGGCTGGAGGAGAAGGGCTACCTGGCCGTGGCCGAGGACCCGAGCAACCAGCGCCGCAAGCTGCTGAGCCTCACGCCCCTGGGCTATGAGATGCACGACCGCATCATCCAGGTGGCGCTGGAGCGCGAGCGCCGCCTGCTGTCGGACCTGAGCGCCGACGAAGTGGAAACCCTGGTGGACCTGCTGCAGCGGACCACCGCGAAGATTCCTTACGTCAACGAGTTCGACCCGGGATCCACGGCGGCGGCCACCACCAAGGCCCGCAGCCGCAGCAAGAACACCCTGTTGCGCTGAACAGGCGCCGCGCTTACAGCGTGCGCGCCAGGGCCTGCGCCGCATGCGCCAGGCGCGGCAGGAACTGCGGCAGCCGCGCCAGCGGCACGCGCGCCGACGGCGCCTGCAGCGCGAGCGCGCAACGCAACTCGCGATCACCCGGCGTGCGCACCGGCACCGCGATGCACACCAGTCCATCGACGAACTCCTCCGCGTCGAAGGCATGGCCCTGGCGGCGAATGGTGGCGAGCTCGGTCTCCAGCGCCTCGCGCCGCGTGAGCGTGGTCGCGGTGTGCCGGCTCAGCGTCAGCCCGTCGAGCAATGCCTGGCGCCGCGCCGCGCCCAGGTGCGCCAGGAACAGCTTGCCGCTGGCCGAGCAGTGCAGCGGCACGCGCGTGCCCGGGCGCAGCTCCAGCCGCAAGGGAAACGCCGACTCCACGCGGTCCAGGTAGACCACCTCGGCGCCCGACAGGGCGGTGAGGTTGCAGCTCTCGCCGAGTTCGCTCACCAGCTGGCGCAGCACCGCGTGGCGCACGCCGTGTTGCGTGCTCGCGCCCAGCGCGCCTTCGCCCAGGCGCAACAGGCGCGGCGCCAATGCGTAGCGACGGCCATCGGGCTCGCGTTGCAGCCAATCGCCTTGCTCCAGTTGCTGCAGCATGCGGTGCACCGTGGGCTTGGGCCAGCCGGTGCTGGCCACCACCTCGGGCAGGGCCAGGGGCCGGCCTTCGCGCACCAGGTGCTCGATCAGGTCCATCAGGCGCAGGCCCGGGCTGCTGGGAGAGGTGGGATCGTCCATGTCTCGAATTCCGAGACAAATCAATAAAAGATTTCGAGACGAAGTGTAGGCGCCACCTACAGTCGCCGGCAACACACCAGAGGAGACCCGGGTCTTGCGATTCCACAACGCCGTGCTCACCGGCGCCTGCGGCGGCTTCGGCCAGGCGCTGGCGCGCCGGCTCATCGCGGGCGGCGCGCGCGTGGCCCTGGTGGGCCTGAACCGCGCGGTGCTCGACGAGCTCGCCGCGCTCGCGCCTGGCCGCTGCGTCGCCTACACGCCCGACGTGAGCGAGGCCGAGGCGATGGCCGCCATCGGCCGCGACTGGCTCGCGCGCTTCGGCGCACCGGACCTCGTCGTCGCCAACGCGGGCGTGGCCGGCGGCTTCGACACCGCCGAGCCCGACGACCTGCGCGTCATGCGCCGCATGCTGGAGATCAACCTGCTCGGCGTGGCCACCACCTTCTCGCCCTTCCTGCCGGCCATGAAGGCCGCCGGCCGCCCCGCCGCGCTGGTGGGCGTGGCCAGCATCGCGGGCTGGCGCGGCCTGCCGGGCAACGGCGCGTACTGCGCCAGCAAGGCCGGCCTCATCACCTACCTGCAGAGCCTGCGCGCCGAACTGCGGCACTCGTCCATCACCGTGCACACGGTGAGCCCGGGCTACCTGCGCACCGCACTCACCGCCGGCAACCGCTTCACCATGCCGGGCCTGCTGGAGCCCGACGAGGCCGCGCGCCGCTTGCTCGCGGGTGTGGACAAGGGCACCGAGCGCATCGTGCTGCCGCGGCGCATCGGCTGGTTGTCGCGCGCGCTGGACCTGCTGCCCGAGAAACTGCACGACCGCATCCTGCTGGGCCAGCCGCGCAAGCCGCGCGCGGGTGAACCCGGCTTCACCGACATCCCCGGTTTGAAATGAGCACATCCACCGAACAACAGATCGCCCTCATCGGTGCCGGGCCGTCCGGCCTGGCCGGCGCGCGCTGCCTGCAGAAGAACGGCATCGCCTTCCAGGGCTTCGAAGCGCACGGCGACGTCGGTGGCCTGTGGAACATCAACAACCCGCGCTCCACGGTGTACGAATCGGCGCACCTCATCTCCAGCAAGCGCATGACGGAGTTCCTCGAATTCCCCATGGGCGAGGCGATGGCCGACTACCCCAGCCACCGCGAACTGCTCGACTACTTTCGCGCCTTCGCCGACCACTTCGGCCTGCGCCAGCACTACCGCTTCCACACGCGGGTGCTCAAGGCCGAGCCGGTGTCGGAGGCGCCCGACACGCTCTGGCGCCTCACCACGCAGACCGGCGAGGCCGCGCCCGAGACCGCGGTCTACAAGGGCGTGGTCATCGCCAACGGCACGCTGGCCGAGCCCAACCTGCCACGCTTCGAAGGGCAGTTCGACGGCGAGATCTGGCACACCTCGTCATACAAGTCGGCCACGCAGCTCACGGGCAAGCGCGTGCTCATCGTCGGCGCGGGCAACTCGGGCTGCGACATCGCGGTCGACGCCGTGCACCACGCCAGGAGCATCGACATCTCGGTGCGGCGCGGCTACTACTTCGTGCCCAAGTACGTGTTCGGCAAGCCCGCCGATTCGGTGGGCGGCAAGCTCAAACTGCCGCCTTGGCTCAAGCAGCGCATCGACAGCACCATCCTCCAATGGTTCACGGGCGATCCGGTGCGCTTCGGCTTCCCCAAGCCCGACTACCGCATGTACGAGTCGCACCCCGTGGTGAACTCGCTCATCCTGTACCACATCGGTCATGGCGATGTGGGCGTGCGTCCCGACATCGCGCGCCTGGAAGGCCACACCGTGCACTTCAAGGACGGCAGCGCGCGCGACTACGACCTCATCCTCACGGCCACCGGCTACAAGCTGCACTTCCCCTTCATCAACCACGCCCTGCTCAACTGGCAAGGCATGGCGCCGAGCCTCTACCTCAACATCTTCGCGCCGCGCTTCGACCGCCTCGCCGTGCTGGGCATGGTGGAGGCCAGCGGCCTGGGCTGGCAGGGCCGCTACGAACAGGCCGAACTGGTGGCGCGCTACCTCAAGGCGCTGGACGCGGGCGCGCCGCAGGCCACGGCACTCAAGGCCGCCAAGGCCGGCCCGCCGCCGGACCTCTCGGGCGGCTACCGCTACCTCAAGCTTGAGCGCATGGCCTATTACGTGCACAAGGACACCTACCGCAAGGCCGTGCGTGAGGCCGCAAGGGCATTCGACTAAGCCGCGAGGAGACACCGCATGCTGCCCATCGACGAGATCCGCCTGAACTTCAACCCCGCCTCGCTCGCCGTGCTCAACGCGGTGCTGGCCTTCCTGATGTTCGGCATCTCGCTGGACACGCGCCTCGACGACTTCAAGCGCGTGGCCCGCATGCCGCTGGCGTTCGCCGTGGGGGTGGTGGCGCAGTTCCTCTTCCTGCCCGCCATCACCTACGCGCTCACGCTGCTGCTGGGCGTGGGGCCGAGCATCGCGCTGGGCATGATCCTGGTGGCCTGCTGCCCGCCGGGCAACGTGAGCAACATCCTCACCCACCGCGCCAACGGCAACGTGGCCCTGAGCGTGTCGATGACGGCCGTGTCCAACGCCATCGCCATCGTCGCCATGCCGCTCAACTTCGCCTTCTGGGGCGGCATCCACCCCACGGCCGCGGCGCTGCTCAAGACCATTGCGCTCGACCCGGTGCAGATGGTGGGCCACATCCTGCTCATCATCGGCATACCGTTCGCATTGGGGCTGTGGGTGGCGCACCGCTTCCCCGCGCTCACCGCGCGCTTCAAGACGCCGGTGCGCATCCTCAGCTTCCTCGCGCTCATCGGCTTCATCGTCGGCGCCATCGCGGGCAACTGGCGCTACTTCCTCGACTACGTGGGCCTGGTCATCGTGGCCGTGGCCATCCACGATGCGCTGGCCTTCGGCATCGGCTGGCTCAGCGCGCGCGCCGTGGGCCTGCCCGACTACGACCGGCGCGCCCTGTCCATCGAGGTCGGCATCCGCAACGCGGGCCTGGGCCTGGTGCTGATCTTCAGCTTCTTCGGCGGCCTGGGCGGCATGGCCGTGGTGGCCGGGGTCTGGGGCTTCTGGGACATCATCGCCGGCATGCTGCTGGCGGGCTGGTGGGGCAGGCGGCCGTTGCAGGGCGGCGTGCCGGGGCAGGCCAAGGCATGAGGGCCGAATGAGAGCCAGGCGCATCCTCGTCACCGGCGCCGATGGCTTCCTCGGCCGTGGGCTCGTCGCCGCGCTCGCGCAGCGGCCCGACACCTTCCTGGTCGCCACGGACGTGCGCGCCGTCGAAGCCGCGCGGCAACACGCCGGGGTCGTCTACCGCGTGCTGGATGTGCGCGATCACGGCATGGGCGCCGTGCTGGCCGAGCACGGCATCGACACCGTGGTGCACCTGGCCTCCATCGTCACCCCCGGCAAGGGCTCCACGCGCGAGCTGGAGTACGCGGTGGACGTGGGCGGCACGCGCAACGTGCTCACCGCCTGCCTGGCGCACGGTGTGCGGCACCTCGTCGTCTCCTCCAGCGGCGCGGCCTACGGCTACCACGCCGACAACCCGGCCTGGATGACCGAGGAGCAGCCGCTGCGCGGCCACGAGGCCTTCGCCTACGCGCACCACAAGCGCCTGGTGGAAGAGATGCTGGCCGAGGCGCGTCGCCACCACCCGCAGCTCGCGCAAACCGTGCTGCGCATCGGCACCATCCTCGGCGAGCGCGTGGACAACCAGATCACCGCGCTCTTCGAGAAGCCGCGCCCCATCGCCATCGCCGGCAGCGACAGCCCCTTCGTCTTCATCTGGGACGAAGACGTGATCGGTGCGCTGCTTCACGCGCTCGATGGCCATGGCCCGCCCGGTTGCTACAACCTCGCGGGCGACGGCGCGCTCACCATCCACGAGATCGCCGCGCGCCTGGGCAAGCGGCCGCGCGTGTTGCCCGCCGGCCTGCTGCGCGCCGCGCTGGCCGTGGGGCGCGCGCTCGGCGTCTCCCGCTACGGGCCCGAGCAGATCGACTTCCTGCGCTACCGGCCGGTGCTGCTCAACACCGCGCTGAAGGAGCGCCTCGGCTACGTGCCGAAGAAGACCAGCGCCGAGGCCTTCGAGGCCTTCGTGGCCGCGCGGCGCGCGCAAGGGCGCCCGCTGTGAGCGAGTCCACCCCGTTCTCGCGCGGCGACGCGCTGCGCGCGTTGGCCGTGGTCGTGATCTGGGGCCTGAACTTCGTGGTGATGAAGCTGGGCCTGCAAAGCATCAGCCCCATGCTGCTGGGCGCGCTGCGCTTCGCGGCGGCTTCACTGCCCTTTCTGCTGTTCGTGCGGCCGCCGCCACTGCCCTGGCGCTTCATCGCGGGCTACGGGCTCGTGCAGGGCCTGGGCCAGTTCGGCTTCCTGTTCCTCGGACTGCAACTGGGCATGACGGCCGGCATGGCCTCGGTGGTGATGCAGACCCAGGCCTTCTTCACGCTGCTGCTGGCGGTACCGCTGTTGGGCGAACGCGTGCGCGCGAACCAGTGGCTGGGCCTGGGCGTGGCGTTGGCGGGGCTGCTGATGATTGCGTCCGCGCACGGTGAAGGGCCGGGCCAGATGACGCTGGCGGGCTTCGTGCTCACGCTATCGGCCGCGGCCATGTGGGCGCTGTCGAACATCGTGGCGCGCCGCGCCAGCCAGATCGAGCGCTACGAGCCTTTCCCCTTCGTGGTGTGGAGCAGCGTGTTCCCCATCCTGCCGTTCGCACTGATCGCGCTGGCCACCGACGGCCCCGCGAGCGTGCAGCGGCAACTCACCGGCATGGGCCCGGGCGCCTGGTTCGCGGTGCTGTACCTGGCCCTGGGCGCCACGCTGCTGGCCTACAGCCTGTGGACGCGCCTGCTGCAACGCCACGCCGCCACGCGCGTCACGCCGTTCTCGCTGCTGGTGCCGGTGGTGGGGCTGTGGGCGGCGTGGGTGGCGTATGGCGAGGCGCCGCTGGGGCTGCAGTGGGTGGGAACCGGGGCGGTGTTGGTGGGGCTGGTGGTCAACCAGGTGAGGGCGCCCAAATGGTGGGGGCGATGAAGGGTCCTTGGGGCGTGCCGGTGGCTGACCTCATCGACCGTTCAATCCTCCAAGGCCAGCAGAGCCTCGACCGTCGATAGCAAGCCGGGCAGCGCGTTCTGCACGATGTTCCAGACGGTGCCGACGTTCAACAGCGCGTAACCGTGGATGAGTTGATTTCGAAAGGCCACGATCTTTGGCAGGTCCGGGATGCGGCTGGCCATTGAAGGATCCAGTTTGGCCAATTGGTTGAGTGCCTCGCCAATGACTTCGAACTTGCGCTCGACCGCGGCCTGGGCCATGGCATGGCTGGCATACGCATTGGCGTCCATGCCTTGCGTGAAGCCTTGAATGGCCCGAGCCGCTTCCCTCACATCCCACAGGAACGCGCGCGGGTCACGCTGCATAGACCGCTTCCCGGTGCTCGTTGAACCCCGCCAGGACATAGGGATTGCGCACCGCGCCGGGTTCAATCAGGTCCACCTCGCGGCCCAGCAACTGCTCCAGCTCGGCCTTGGCGCCAAAGTACGTGTGCAGTCCCGGCTGCGCATCTGCCGCGTATTCCACCAGAAAGTCCGCGTCACTCGTGTCGGGATCGAAGTCATCGCCCCGGGCGGCCGAGCCCACCACCTCCAGCCGGCGAATGCGGTAACGCCGGCAGATGGCGGCGATGGCGGCGCGGTGCTTGGCGATGGCGGCGTGCATGCGCGCCAGTGTAGCGGCGGGGCCACCACCGCGAAGGCGCTGCCCAGTCTCAATCGCGCTGTCGACCCGCAAGGCCCGCCGGACCCAAGGGTTTGCACTGATGGCTCTAGTCCTATAGAGGACTAGGGTTCAGTACATGAACACCAGCCTGCACCTCGTCACCGCCGCCGAGCCCGGCCTCAGCCGCTACGCCTCGCTGGCGCAGGCCCTGCGCGCGCGCGTGGTGGCTGGCGAATGGTCGCCCGGTTCGGCCCTGCCGGCCGAAAGCCAGCTCGCCAGGGAACACGGCGTGGCCCTGGGCACCATGCGGCGCGCGCTGGAACTGCTGGTGGAGCAAGGCTTCATCGAACGCATCCACGGCCGCGGCACCTTCGTTCGCCAGGGGCTGGCCGGTGCCTCCATGCTGCGCTTCTTCCGCTTCGACAGCGGCACCGGCGAGGTCCCGGCCTCCCGCATCCTGCAGCGCAGCCGCGTCAACGCGCCCGCGGCGGTCTCGCGCGCGCTGGGCATCGGTGCCGGTGAACCGGTGCTGCGCCTGCACCGCCTGCGCCTCATGGGCGAACAACCCTGCCTGTTCGAAGAACTCTGGCTGCCGCTGGACCTGTTCGAGCCGCTGGCCGACGACGACCTCGCCACCTGGGACGACCTGCTCTACCCCATGTTCGCCCGCAAGGTGCAGGTGCACATCCACCGCGCGCTCGACGACATCGGCTTCGGCCAGCTCAGCGCCGCGCAGGCCCGACACCTGGGTCTGCCCGCCGGGCACCCCTGCGCGCAGGTGCAGCGCTCGGCCTACGACCTGTCGGGTCGCTGCGTCGAACGGCGCACCACGCGCGGCGACGCCCACGCCTTCCACTACACCGTCAACATCACCTGAAGGAAACACCATGGCCCACCCGAACACGCCGTCCCATGGCTGGATGCCCTCGCGCCGCCACCTGATCGCCTCGGCAGGCGCTGTGCTGGCTGCGCCATGGGTCGGCGCCCGGGCGCAAGGCAAGATCGCCGGCGGCAAGCCGATTGCGCTGGTTGTGTCCTACCCGCCCGGCGGCGGCGCCGACCTCATGGCCCGCATCCTGGCCCCCAAGCTGGAAGCCGCACTGGGCCAGACGGTGGTGGTGGAGAACAAGGCCGGTGCCAGCGGCCAGCTGGCCGCCGGCCACGTGGCGCGCGCCGCCGCCGACGGCAGCGTGCTGTTGCTGGACGCCTCGTCCTTCGCGGTCAACCCGTCGCTTTTTCCCAAGCTGCCCTACGACACCGCCACGGCGTTCACGCCCCTGGCCGTGCTCGCCACCTTTCCCAACGTGCTGGTGTGCACGCCCGGCTTCGAAGCGAAGAGCGTGAAAGACGTGATCCGCCTGGCGAAAGCCGGGCCGCTGAACTACGCGTCCTCGGGCACGGGCTCGGCCCAGCACCTGGCCGGGGCCCTGTTCGAGCAACGGGCGGGTGTGAGCCTGACCCACGTGGCCTACCGCGGCGGCGGTCCGGCCATGAATGACGTGATCGGCGGCCAGGTGCCGCTGTTCTTCGCCAACGTGGCGTCCTCGCTGGGCCACATCCAGTCGGGGCGCTTGCGCCCGCTGGCCGTCACGAGTGCCTTGCGCGCCCGTTCCCTGCCCGAGGTGCCCACCATGGCCGAAGCCGGCGTGGCGGGCTACGAGGTGCTGGAGTGGAACCCCGTGCTGGCGCCGGCCGGCCTGCCGGCCGATACCAAGGCCACGCTGGTGGCCGGCATTCGCCGGGCGCTGGAAGACGCCGAGGTGCTGGGCCGCATCCGCCAGCTCGGCGGCGACGTGTTCGCCGACGCCAGCCAGCAGAGCGCCGGCAAGTTCATCGCGGCCCAGCAGGCGCTGTGGGCCAAGGTGATCAAGGAACGCAAGATCACCGCCGGATGAGCGCGCGCCCCGGCACCGTTCCCAGCGGCTGGGATTGCCATGTGCACGTGTTCGACCCTGAGCACCCGGCGCAGGCCGGTCACTACCGGCCGGTGCTGCGCGACCTGGCCGGGATCGAACAGACAGCGGTGCCGCTGGGTGTGGGCCACCTCGTGCTGGTGCAGCCCAGCGTCTACGGCACCGACAACCGCCTGATCCTGCGTGCGCTGGCCCGCGAGCCGGGCCGGCACCGCGGCGTGGCCGTGGTGGACGCCGCGGTGAGCGACGCCGAGCTCGACGCCATGCACGAACTGGGCGTGCGCGGCGTGCGCTTCAACCTGGTCTCGCCCGTGGGCAACGGCCCCGAAGCCTTCCGTGCGCTCGCGCCGCGGCTGAAGGCGCGCGGCTGGCACGTGCAGTGGTACGCCCGCCACGACCAGCTCGCCACCATCGCCGAGCTGCACGAGGGCAGTGGCCTCACCGCCGTGCTCGACCACCTCGCCGGCCTGCACGCCGGCATCGACGACGCCGCCCCCGCATGGAGCGCCTTGCAGCGCCTGGCCGGGCAGGGCGCCTGGGTCAAGCTCTCGGGCTGGTACCGGCTGCAGGCCAGCGCACCCTACGGCGCGCTGCACGCCCCCATCCGGCGCGTGGCGCAGACCCTGGGCGAGCGCCTGGTCTGGGGGTCCGACTGGCCGCACACCGCTTTCGCCCCTGATGACCTGCCGCCTTACGCCAGTGTCTGGCACCCCGTGGTGCAGGCGCTGGGCGAGGACCGCGCCGCCGCCGTGCGCGCGGCCGGCGCCTTGCTCTACGCCTGAGCAAGGACGAGACTCGCGCCATGCGCATCCTGCTCGCCGAAGACGAGACCGATCTGGGCACCTGGCTGGTCAAGGCCCTGGGCCAGAACGACTGGCAGGTCGACTGGGTGAACGATGGCCGCCTGGTGCGGCGCAGCTTGAAGGCCACCCGGTACGACGCGCTCATCCTCGACCTGGGCCTGCCGGGCCTGGGCGGGCACGACGTCCTGTCCGACCTGCGCGAGGCCGATGAGCGCCTGCCGGTGCTCATCCTCACCGCGCGCGACTCGCTCATGGAGCGGGTGAGCTGCCTGCACGGCGGCGCCGACGATTTCCTGGCCAAGCCCTTCGACGTGGCCGAGCTCGAAGCGCGCCTGATCGCGCTCATCCGCCGCGCGCGCGGGCAGGAGCATCCGCGCTTTGCCTGCGGACCGCTGAGCTACGACAGCGCGTCGCGGCAGTTCCGCCTGCAGCACGAGGTGCTGAGCCTCACGCCGCGCGAACACGCGGTGCTGCGCGCGCTCATCCAGCACCCGGGCGAGCCGCTGTCCAAGCGCGAGCTGCTGGAGCGCGTGTTCTCCGACGAGCAGGACGTGCACCCCGAAGCCATCGAGGTGCTGATCCACCGCTTGCGCAAGCGGCTGGAGGCCTCGCCCGTGCGCATCGCCACCTTGCGCGGGCTGGGCTACCAGCTCGAACACACGCCGTGACCGCGCTCGGCTGGGCCCGCGCCAGCATCCGCCGCTCCCTGCTGGTGCTGCTCCTGCCCGGCCTGGGCGCGGTCATCGCGGGCGAGCTCTGGCTGGGTTGGCGCACCGCCAGCGAGGCGGCCGATGCCGCCTACGACCGCTCGCTGCTGGGCGCAGTCAAGTCCATCGATTCGAGCATCTCCACCGCCAGCGGCGGCATCGGTGTGGAGCTGCCCTACCGCATGCTCGAGTTCTTCGAGCTCACCGCGCAGGGCCAGGTGTTCTATCGCGTGGCCACCGAAGACGGCCTGGTCGAGATCGGCAGCGCCGACCTGCCCGCCCCGCCACAGCCGCTCGAGACCGGTCAACCACAGTTCCACGAAGGCGAGTACCTGGGCCAGGCGGTGCGCGTCGGCAGCTACGCGCGCGAGCTGAACCCGCCGCTGGCCGGACACGCCGGGCCCCAGCGCGTGTTCATCCAGGTGGCCGAAACGCTGGAAGCCCGCAACGATTTCCGGCGTGCGCTGATCCTGCAGTCCCTGGCGCGCGACGTGCTGCTGATGCTGGCCGCCACCGGCCTGCTGGCCCTGGCCATCGCCTGGGCCATGCGCCCGCTGGACCGGCTGCGCCAGGAAGTGGACGCGCGCGACCCCCAGGACCTGACCCCGGTGGACGACACCGGCGCACCGGCCGAGGTGCGGCCGCTGGTGCAGGCCATCAACCACCACATCGAACGCCACCGCGAACAGACCGAGGCGCGCCGCCGCTTCGTTGACGACGCGTCGCACCAGTTGCGCACGCCGCTGACCACGCTGGCCACGCAGGTGGCCTATGCGCAGCGCGAGGTCGACCCGGCCGCGCAGCGCCAGGTGCTGGAGACCATCCGCGAGCAACTGGACGAAACCATCCGCCAGACCAACCAGATGCTGTCGCTGGCGCGCGCCGACAGCGCGCCGCCACAGCGCCAGCCCTTCGACGCCGTGGCGCTGGCCGAAGCCCTGGTGCGCCACTGGTGGGGCCCGGCGCGTGAACAGGGCGTCGATCTGGGCCTGGACGCGCCCGAGCACCCGCTGCCGCTCAGCGGCGAGCCCGAGCTGCTGCGCGAGGCCGTGGCCAACCTGCTGCACAACGCCATCCGCCACGGGGGTGCGGGCTGCCACGTCACGCTCGTCCTGCGCGGCGAACCCGATGGCGCTGTGCAGCTGGCCGTGGTGGACGATGGCCCGGGCCTGCCGCCCGACGAACTGGCGCGCGCCGGCGAGCGTTTCTTCCGCGGCCGTGGCGGCGCCCTGCCGGGCTCCGGCCTCGGCCTGGCCATCGTGCGCACCGTGGCCCAGCGGCACGGCGGCCAGATGCGGGTGAGCGCAGGGCCCGAGGGCCGTGGGCTGGCCGTCGCGCTGCGGTTTCCCGCGCCGCCGGCGCGCGCACCGTTCCCGGGTTAACCCTCGGGTTTTGGGCGAAAGACTGAAAGCGCCTTGAAAGTGCCCGGTTTCTACAGTGCCTCATCGCAGCGGCTCTGTTGCGAGCGTTCCACCCACCGAGGAGACACTTCATGACACTGGCCCACCAGCTCGTCGCCGCCACCATCGCGGCCTCTGCCCTGACCGCCTTCGCCAACCCGCTCGACAAGACCGAGTGCATCGCCCCCGCCAAACCCGGCGGCGGCTTCGACCTCACCTGCAAGCTGGTGCAGAGCGCGCTGCAGGACGGCAAGTTCATCGCCGACCCGATGCGCGTGACCTACATGCCCGGTGGCATTGGCGCGGTGGCCTACAACACCGTCATCGCGCAAAAGCCCGACGCGGCCAACACCATCATCGCCTTCTCCGGCGGCTCGCTGCTCAACCTGGCGCAGGGCAAGTTCGGCCGCTACACCGAGAACGACGTGCGCTGGCTCGCCGCCATCGGCACCGACTACGGCGCCGTGGTGGTGGCCGAGAACTCGCCCTACAAGACCCTCAAGGACGTGATGGCCGCCATGAAGGCCGACCCGACCAAGGTGGTGCTGGGCGCTGGCGGCACCGTGGGCAGCCAGGACTGGATGAAGGCCGCGCTGACCGCGCGCGCCGGTGGCGTGAACCCCAAGACCATGCGCTACGTGGCCTTTGAAGGCGGTGGCGAGGCACTGACCGCGCTGCAGGGTGGCCACATCCACGTCTTCACCGGCGACGCGGCCGAGGCCCAGCAGCAGATCAAGGCCGGCGCCAAGGTGCGCATCCTGGCGGTGATGAACGACAAGCGCCTGGCCGGCGACATGGCCAACATCCCCACCGCCACCGAGCAGGGCTACGACGTGAACTGGCCCATCGTGCGCGGCTTCTACGTCGGCCCCAAGGTCAGCGACGCCGACTACCAGGTGTGGGTCGAGACCTTCAACAAGCTGATGGCCACGCCGGCCTACGACAAGCTGCGCAACGAACGCGGCCTCTTCCCCCTGGCGCTGACGGGCGCGCCGCTGGACGCCTACGTCAAGAAGCAGGTGGCGGGCTACCGCACCTTGGCCGAAGAGTTCGGCCTGAACGTCGTGCCCGCCAAGTGATCCCGGCAGGGCCGCCCTGTGCGGTGGCCCGCTCTCCGTTTTCCCACTGGAGTCGCCCATGAGTGACCGCGTCCTCGGCGCGGTGTGTGTTGTCGCGTCCGCCGCCATGGCCTGGGCCGCGCAAGACTACGCCGCCGCCATCTCCTACGAACCCGTCGGCCCGCGCGCGTTTCCGCTGCTGCTGGCGGGCGGCCTGGGCCTGTCGGGCCTGTGGCTGGTGCTGCGTCCCGGTGCCGGGGCCGCCGCCTTCCGCGGTGTGCCCTGGAAGCCCACCGCCTGGTGCGCGGCCTCCGTGCTGGTCTATGCGCTGCTGTTCCAGTGGCTGGGTTTCCCGCTCGCCACGGCCTTGATGGCCGTGCCCGTGGGCGTGGCCTTTGGCGGCAGCTGGAAGCAGGCGCTGACCGGGGGCGCCGCGCTCGGCCTGGCGCTCTACCTGCTGTTCGACAAGCTGCTGGACGTGGTGCTGCCCGCCGGCCCGCTGGCCAGCTTGCTCGCCGGGGCCTGACATGGACATCCTTCAGCACCTCGTGGCGGGCTTCGGCGTCGCGCTGAGCCCGACCAACCTGCTCATCGCCGCGCTCGGCTGCTTCATCGGCACCGTCGTCGGCCTGCTGCCCGGCCTGGGTCCCATCAACGGCGTGGCCATCCTCATGCCGCTGGCCTTCGCCATGAAGCTGCCGCCCGAGACCTCGCTCATCCTGCTGGCCGCGGTCTACATTGGCTGCGAGTACGGCGGGCGCATCTCGTCCATCCTGCTCAACGTGCCGGGGGATGCGGGCGCCATCATGACCGCACTCGACGGCTACCCCATGGCGCGCCAGGGCCTGGGCGGCGTGGCCTTGTCCATCTCGGCCTGGAGCTCGTTCGTGGGCTCGTTCATCGCCACCCTCGGCATCGTGCTGTTCGCGCCGCTGCTGGCGAGCTGGGCGCTGTCCTTCGGGCCCGCCGAGTACTTCGCGCTCATGTGCTTCGCCTTCGCCTGCATCGCCGGACTCATGGGCGACGCGCCGGTCAAGGCCGGTCTGGCCGCCCTCATCGGCCTGTCCATGTCCTGCGTGGGCCTGGATTCCAACTCCGGTGTCTACCGCTTCACCGGAGGCGACATCCACCTGTCCGACGGCATCCAGTTCGTGGTGGTGGTCATCGGCGTGTTCTCCATCAGCGAGCTGCTGCTGATGGTGCAGCAGCACCACGGCAGCGCCGGCCAGGTGACGCAGACCGGCCGCATGCTGTTCAACCTGAAGGAACTGGCCCACACCTGGTGGGGCACCGTGCGCTCCAGCGTGGTGGGTTTTGTGGTCGGTGTGCTGCCGGGGGCTGGCGCCACCATCGCCAGCGCCATGACCTACACCATGGAAAAGCGGCTGACCGACACCGACGGCAGCTTCGGCAAGGGCGACATTCGCGGCGTCGCCGCGCCCGAAGCGGCCAACAACTCGGCCGCCACCGGCTCCTTCGTGCCCATGCTGACGCTGGGCGTGCCGGGCTCGGGCACCACGGCGGTGATGGTCGGTGCGCTCTCGCTCTACAACATCACGCCCGGCCCGGCCCTGTTCAGCCAGCAGCCCGACCTGGTGTGGGGCCTGATCGCCTCGCTGTTCCTGGCCAACCTCATCCTGCTGGTGCTCAACATCCCGCTGGTGGGCGTGTTCACCAAGGTGCTGAGCGTGCCCAACTGGCTGCTGGTGCCAGGCATCGTGGCCGTCAGCAGCGTGGGCGTGTACGCCGTGCACGCCACCACGTTCGACCTGGTGCTCATGACCGTTCTGGGCCTGGCCGCCTACCTGCTGCGCCAGCAGGGCGTGCCCATGGCCCCGCTGATCCTGGGCTTCGTGCTCGGCGACATGATGGAGCAGAACCTGCGCCGCGCGCTCTCCATCAGCAACGGCGAGCCGGGCATCCTGGTGGAGAGCCCGATCGCCATCGGACTGTGGACCGCTGCCGCGTTGATGCTGGTGGTGCCTTTGGGGCTGCGTCTGTCCAGGCGCCGCAGGCATCCCGACCTGCGTTCGGCGGCCCGGTCCTGAGACGGATGCCCCGGATGGATCTCACCAAACGGGGCGGCGTGCAGCCAGCCATCCTTCAAGCGAGTGCGCTTTCCAGGCTGGCCAGGATCTTCCCCCACCCCTCGCGTGCGCGATCGGCGTAGTCTTTCCACTCGGGCTTCATTTCGGCTGTCAGCTGCAGTGTGCAGCCGCCATCGACCGCTGGGGTGATCTCGATGGTCACGATGTCGAAGGTCGGTGATGCCGCCGGTATGCCGAATGTGAACACCAGCCTGCGCGGGCGCTCGATGACCAGGTACTCGCCGGTGTGCTCGACATCGCCGTCGGGCCGCCTGTCTGTCAGCACAAATCGACCACCCACGCGGGGATCGATGTCGCATCGGACCATTTCGCCGGTGTCCGTTGAAAACAGGAACTGACGCGCCAGGCGCACGTCGAGCCAGGCGTCGAACACGCGCTCGGCCGGCTGCCGAAACCGGTGATGGACTTTGACTTCGATCGGTTCTTCGTTCTTCATGGTCGTCGGACTCCTGAGGGTGGCTTTCGCGGACTCGCATCCTCTTCGTCGAGCAGCGCCTGAAGCCGCTGCACCCGGCCCGCCCAGAACCGCTGGCGCGACTGCAACCAGTCCGAGGCCTCGGTCAATGGTCGGGGATCCAGGCTCAGGTAATGGTCGCGCCCCGAACGCCTGCGCGTCACGAGGCCCGCACGCTCCAGGATGCGGATGTGCTTGGAGACGGAGTTCAGCGAGATGTCGAACGGCGCGGCCACCTCGGTCACCCGCGCTTCGCCCGCGGACAGCCGCGCCAGGATCGCTCGGCGGGTTTCGTCGGCCAGTGCCACGAACACGTCATCCAGCTGGCCGCTCGGTGGCGTTTTGCTCATTCACCCATTTTGGTGAATGATTGGGCCTGCGTCAAGCCCATCACACCCCGCTGGCCTCCCGCAGCCGGAAGAACCCCACCGCCTCCGCCAGCCGCGCCGCCTGCGTGCGCAGGCTCTCGGCCGCCGCCGCGCTTTCTTCCACCAGCGCGGCGTTCTGCTGCGTGGTCTGGTCGAGTTGAACGATCGCGGTGTTCACCTGGCCGATGCCCTCGCTTTGTTCACCGGTGGCGGCGCCGATCTCGGCGATGAGGTCGGTGACGCGGCGCACCTGGCCCACGATGTCGTCCATCGCGGCGCGCGCGTCGCCCACGAGGCGCGCGCCGGATTCCACCTTGCTCACGCTGGCGCCGATGAGCGCCTTGATCTCCTTCGCGGCTTCGGCGCTGCGCTGCGCGAGGTTGCGCACTTCGCCGGCCACCACGGCGAAGCCGCGGCCCTGCTCACCCGCGCGCGCGGCTTCCACCGCCGCATTGAGCGCGAGGATGTTGGTCTGGAAGGCGATGCCGTCGATGACGCCGATGATGTCGCCGATCTTCTGGCTGCTGCCCTGGATGTCCTGCATGGTGGTCACCACCTGGCCCACCACCTCGCCGCCTTTCACGGCGGCCGAGCTGGCCGAGGAGGCCAGTTGTGTGGCCTGCCGGGCGGTGTCCGCGCTGTTGCGCACGGTGGCGTTCATCTGCTCCATGGACGCGGCGGTCTGCTGCAGGCTGCTGGCCTGCTGCTCGGTGCGGGTGGAGAGGTCGGCGTTGCCCGTGGCGATCTGGGCGCTGCCGCTGGCGATGCTGTCGCTGCCCTGGCGCACGTCGCCCACGATGCGCACCAGGCTTTTGTTCATGGCCTTCAGCGCGGCCTGCAGTTCGCCCAGCTCGTCGTGGCGGGTCACGGCGATGCTCGACCGCAAGTCGCCGGACGCCACGGTCTGCGCCACGCCCACGGCCTCGCGGATGGGGCCGACGATGGAGCGCGTGATCAGCAGCGCCAGCAGCAGGGCCGCGACCACGGACGCCACGCTGGTGCCCACCAGCAGGGCACGGTTGTTGGCATAGGAGGTTTCCGAGGCCTTGACCTCGAGCGCGGCCTGTTCCGCGGCGTAGGAGAGGTAGGTGTGGCCCGCGTTCACCAGGGCGGCGAGCAGCGGGCGGCAGTCCGTCTCCATGCGCCGCACGGCGTTCTCTCGGTCACCCTTGACGGCGAGGTCGAGGATGCCCAGCGCCACCGGGCCGTACTTCGCTTCCACGGCCACCAGTTCGTCGAACAGGCGCCGCTCCTGTGGCGCGGTGTGTTCGTCGGCGTCCAGGGCCTCGCGCAGGGCCTTGAAGCCTTCCACCACCTGGCCGTGGGCCTTCACGGTGGCGTCCTTTTCATGCGCCTGGGCCGCGGGGTCGCCCACGAGCACCAGGTTGCGAACACCGATGGCGCGCGCGTTCGCGGCGTCGAGGATGTCGTTGGCCAGGCTCACGCGCTGCGAGGTCTCGCCCGCATACTGGGTGAAGGTGGCGTGCTCGTTCCCGAGGGCGCGCACCGACAGCGCGGCGACGGCGAGGACGAGCACCGCGAGCAGCAGGAATCCGGCGGTGAGCCGGGCCTTGACGGACAGACGATCGATACCCATGACGCTGGCTCCCTGTGTTGCGAATTTATGGATGGCAGTGCGCAGGCGGCCGTGGCCGCTCCTCTCTATCGACGCACCATTGCAGGGATTTCATGCTGCGCGACAGCCGGTCATGGCCTTGTCACGTTGGTATGCCTGACCACGGTTTGTGGCCCGGAAATGTGGCCTTTCGAAGGACGGCACGGTGGAACGCCGTGCCGGTCGTCGCGGCCTCAAGTCGGGTGGGAGACGGTGACCTGGATCGCGGCCTGCATGCGCTCCAGCGCGCGCCCCGCGCTGGGTGCGTAGTTCACCATCGCCAGGAAGCCGTGCACCAGGCCGTCGACGCGCACCACGTCCGTGGGCACGCCGGCCTGGCGCAGGCGTTCGCCATAGGCTTCGCCTTCGTCGCGCAAGGGGTCCAGGCCGGCGGTGACGATCAGGGCCGCGGGCGAGGCCGAGAGGTCGGGCGTGTGCAGTGGCGATGCCAATGGGTCCCGGCGCTTCGCGGCGTCGGGCTGGTACTGGTCCCAGAACCACATCATGTCGCGCCGCGTGAGCAGGTAGCCCTCGGCGAATTCGTGGAAGCTCTTCGTGTCGAAGTCGCAATCGGCCACCGGGTAGGCCAGCACCTGCAGGGCCACGCGTCGGGCGGGCTTCGTTTCGTTGTGCAGGCGCGAGGCCACGCTGGCCAGGTTGCCGCCCGCGCTGTCGCCCATGGCGATCAGCGCGCGCACCGGCGCAGCGATGCGCGCGTCGGCCTGCGTCGCGGCCCAGGCGATCGCGGCGCGCGCGTCGTCCAGCGGCAGAGGGAACGGATGCTCGGGCGCCAGCCGGTAGTCCACCGACAGCACCGCGCAGCCCGTGCGCTGCGCGAGCGCGGCGGTGAAGGGGTGGTACGAGGCCACGGTGCCGATCACCCAGCCGCCGCCGTGGAAGTACACGATGAGGCCTTTGGGATCGGGCGAGGGCACGTACAGCCGCACCGGCAGCGCGTGGCCGTTCGACGAGGGAATGCTGAAGTCCTCGACCCGCGCCACCTCGGGGGCGGGGCCGAACAGCAGGTCCATCAGCGTGGCGCCGCTGCGCGCCTGTTGCGGCGTGCTTTGCCAGAAGGGCGTACGCCCGGCGTCCTTGACCTTCTGCAGGAGGGCGGCGATTTCGGCGTCCATGTCGGTGGTTCCGTTCCCCGCGCTCAGGCCTTGGGCTTGTAGCGTTGGATCAGCGCGCGCGCCTCGGCCAGAAGCTTGTTGCCGTCGAAGCCTTTGCCGGTGACTTCCTTCACCCAGTCGGCGGTCACGGGCTCGGTGAGCTTGATGAACTCCTCGGTCTCGGCCTTGCCCACCACGTGCACGGTGTTGCCGCGGTCGATGACGGATCGTCGAACGATCGGGTCGGCCTGCGCGATCACGCGGCCGTACATGGCCGAGGTGTCGGCGCCCGAGTTGTTGTCGATGACCTTCTTCAGATCCGCCGGCAGGCCTTCGTAGCGGGCGCGGTTCATGGTGAGGAACTGCACGCTGTTGTTGAAACCGGGCATGCCCTGCGGGAACTCGGTGTGGAACTTCGTCAGCTCGTCGAGCTTGGCGGCGGGCACCGTGTCCCAGGGAATGATGGCGCCATCGATCACGCCCTTGGAGAGTGCATCGGGGATGGCGGGCAGCGGCATGCCCACCGGCACCGCGCCCACGTTCGCCAGGAACTGCGTGGCGCGGCGCGACGGGCCACGCACCTTCATGCCCTTGAGATCGGCGGCCCTGGTGATGACCTTGTTCTTCATGTGCAGGATGTTCAGGCCATGGGTGTGCGCGGCCAGCAGCTTGACTTCGCGGAACTCGTCGGCAGCGTTGGCGCTGACGTACTCCCACACCGCGCGGGACGAGCCCTCGCCGTCGTACGTGAAGAAGGGCAGTTCGAACACCTCGCTGCGCGGGAATCGGCCCGGCGTGTAGCCGGACAGGGACCAGATCACGTCCACCACGCCGTCGCGCGACTGGTCATAGAGCTGCGCCGGCGCGCCGCCCAGCTGCATGGAGGCATAGCCCTCGAACTGGATGCGCCCGCCCGATTCCTTCTCGATCTTCTGCATCCAGGGCGTGATGACCTTGCTGTACACGTTGGACGTGGCCGGCACGAAAGTGTGCAGGCGCAGCTTGACAGGGTTCTGCGCCGAGGCGGGCAGCACGATGGCGGGCGCTGCCAGGGCAGCAGCGGACTTGAGCAGGGTTCTGCGATCCATGGTTTGTCTCCTGAAAAGAAAGGTGGGGCCCGGGCTGCGTCGGCTCAGGCGATGTCGAATCCCTGGTAATCGTTCGCCGCGACCTCTTCGATGAGCCGGCGGTACAGCGGCACCCCCGACACGAAGGCCATGAACACGCGCGGCTTGCCTTCGATGTTGGCGCCCATGTACCAGCTGTTCGCGCGCGGGTAGAGCGTCTTGTTGGCCTCGTCGGCGCAGCGCTTCACCCAGGCGTCCTCGGCGTCCTGGCGCGCGGCGATGCGCCTGGCGTCGCGCGCCTTCGCCGTCTGGATGAGCCGCATGATCCAGTCCACGTGCGTTTCGATCGAATGCACCATGTTGCTCAGCACCGAGGGGCTGCCCGGGCCGGCGATCACGAACAGGTTGGGGAAGCCGGCGATGCCGATGCCCAGGTAGGAGGTGGGCCCATGCTCCCACTTGTCGCGCAGCGCCACGCCGCCTTCGCCGCGCAGGTCGATCGACTTGAGCGCACCGGTCATGGCGTCGAAGCCGGTGGCGAAGACGATGGCGTCGCAATCGAACCGGCGGCTCTTCGTGCGGATGCCGCTGGGCGTGGCCTCCACGATCGGGTCGGCCGACACGTCCACGATGTCCACGTGCGGCAGGTTGAAGGTCTCGTAGTACTTCGAGTCCACGCACAGGCGCTTGGTGCCGAAGGGCAGGTCGTCCTTCGGGCACAGCACCTCGGCCTTGCGCGGGTCCTTCACCGCCTCGCGGATCTTGCGGCGCGCGAACTCGGCCACCAGGCGGTTGGTCGAGAGGTTGGACATCTGGTCGGCGAAGGTGCGCAGCATGCGAAAGCCGCCGCCCGCGCCGCGCCAGCGGTACTCCAGTTCGGCGATGCGTTCCTCGTCCGTCATCTCGGCCGCCGTCTTCGTGTTGGCGTTGAGGAACTGGCCGGTGATCGCCTCGCGGCCCATGGCGCGGCGCTCGGGGTAACGCGCCTTGGCGGCCTTCAGCGCCTCGGGGGTGAAGGGCACGTTGTGCGCCGGCACGCTGAAGTTGGCGGTCCGCTGCAACACGGTGAGTTCCTTCGCCTGCGCCGCGATTTCCGGGGTCATCTGTACGCCGCTGGAACCGGTGCCGATGAGCACCACGCGCTGGCCCGTGAAGTCCACACCCTCGGTGGGCCAGCGTGCGCTGTGGTACCAGCGGCCCTGGAAGTCGTCCAGGCCTTTCAGGTCGGGCTTCTGCGGGATCGACAGGCCGCCCGTGGCCATCACGAGGTAGCGGGCTTCGAAGGTCCTGCCGTCGGCGGTGGCCACGGCCCAGAGCGCGCGGGCTTCGTCGTAGTGCGCTGTGGTGACGCGGGCGTTCAGCAGGATGTCGTCGCGCAGGCCGAAGCGATCGACCACATGGTTCATGTAGCGCAGGATCTCGGCCTGCGGGGCGTAGCGCTCGCTCCACTCCCATTCCTCTTCGAGCTCGCGGCTGAAAGAGTAGGAATAGTCCAGGCTTTCCACGTCGCAGCGCGCGCCGGGGTAGCGATTCCAGAACCAGGTGCCGCCCACACCGTCGCCCATCTCCAGGGCCTTCACGCTCATGCCCGCCTCGCGGGCCTTGTACAGCTGGTAGATGCCTGCGAAGCCGGCGCCCACCACCACCATGTCCAGTTTCATCGTCGTCATGTCCGTGCCTGTTTTGGTTGTTCAATCAACCTAAATCCAGTATCGCGTCCATTAGGTTGACTTGTCAACTTGCGAGCCGCAGAATCCGATCAATGACAGACGAGGATCTTCTCGACCGGCGCGTGCTGGTGACAGGGGGCGCGGGCGGTATCGGCCAGGCCTGCGCGCGGCATTTCCTGGACCGTGGCGCCCGGGTGACGTTGGTGGACGTCGACGGTGAACGGCTTGAGGCCGCGCGCGAGCGCCTGGGCGGCGAGCGCGTGACCGTGGTGCGCAGCGCGCTGGGCGACGCGCGGGCCTGCGCGCAGGCGGTGGCCGCCGCGGGCGGGCCCCTGCACGCGCTGGTGCACATGGCGGGCGTGTTCGAGCACGACCCGCTCGACCCCGAGGACCGCTCCGTCTGGGAGCGCGCGATCGCCAGCAACCTGAGCAACGCCTACGAGATGGTGCTGGCCTTTCGCGCCGCGCGCGACGAGCGCAGCCTGTCGCGCGTGGTGTTGTGCAGTTCGCGCGCCTTCCAGCGCGGCACGCCCAACCGCGCGGCCTACGCGGCGGCCAAGGGCGGCATCGTGGGCCTGGTGCGCGCCTTTTCTCGCGACCTGGCGCCAAGTAGCTGCGTGAACGCGGTCTCGCCCGGGCTCATCCGTACGCCGATGACCGACGCGCTGGTGGCGGCCATGGGCGCGCAGCGGCTGGCCGAGATTCCCCTGGGCCGCTACGGCGAGCCCGACGATGTCGCCGGTGTGGTCGGCTTCCTGTGCAGCGACGCGGCAAACTACGTCACCGGCCAGGTGATCACCGTCGATGGCGGCGTGATCAACGGATAAGTTCCTTCCAGCCCCGTCACCGAACCATGCAACTCGATCTCGACCGATACGTGCCCGGCCTGCTGCTCTGGCTGTCCAACAAGGTGTCCAGCAGCGCCTCGGCGCTGTACCACGAGCGCTTCGGCGTCAGCGTGACGGAGTGGCGTGTGCTGGCCTACTTCAAGATCCACCCCTGGTCCACCGCCTCCAAGGCCTGCGAACTCATGGGCCTGGACAAGGCGGCCGTGAGCCGCTCCATCGCCAATCTGGTGGGCAAGAACATCCTCGAGGCCCGGCCCCAGGGCCTGCGCAAGATCGAGTACCGCGTGACCACCGAGGGCAACCAGCTTCACAACGCCATGTACCGCTTCGCCATGGCGCGCGAGCAGGCGCTGCTCAAGGGCATCGACGACGCCGAGCGGGCGGTGCTGATCGACCTGCTCAAGCGCATGCTGGACAACCTGGGCGAGGTGCAGCAGGTGGGGCGCGTCGGGCGACAGGCCCCTCAGGTGGCGGGCGCACCGGGCCAGCGGAACAGCGGTGCGATGAACGCCGCCGTGCGCCGTGTGGCAGGGGCCAGGGCCAGCGCGAGCAGGACCCAGTCGCGCGGCATCTGATGCGCGCCGCTCAGGCCGAGGCCGCACAGCAGCAAGGCCAGCAGGCCGGCGCCCGCCAGCGCCAGGCCGGCGGCCGTGGCCTGGTGTTCCAGGCGCACCAGGAGGCGCACTGACCGGGCGGTGATCCGGCCTGTCATGGGCCCGGTCATGACGGCCTCCGCCTGGCCTCGAGGATGAGGTTGAACGGTGTCTCGGCGGCGCGCCGGAAATGCGCGAAGCCCGCCTGACGGAACACTTCGGTCAGGCGCTTCTGGCCGGCCTGCGCCCCCAGCACGAGTTGCCCGCCTTCCGAGATGGCGTGCGCGCAGCAGATGGTGGTGGAGGCCGAGTAGTAGAGGCGGGCCACGGTGTCGCGGTTGTCCTCGGGACGGTCCTTCGCATAGGGCTCCACCAGCATCACCGTGCCGTCGTCGGCCAGCACCTCGCCCGCGTGGCGCGCGGCCGCAACCGGGTCACCCAGGTCGTGCAGGCAATCGAAGAAGCAGACCAGGCCGAAGCTGCGCGCGGGCACCTGGGTGGCACTCGCCACGGCGAAGCTCACGCGATCGGCCACGCCCGCCGCCTCGGCGTTGCGGCGTGCCTGCACCACGGAGTCGGGGTGCACGTCGTAGCCGAAGAAGCGCGAGCGGGGGAAGGCCTGGGCCATCAGCACCGTGGAGTGGCCGTGGCCACAGCCGATGTCGGCAACCTCGATGCCCGCTTCGAGTCGGTCGACCACACCGTCGAGCGCCGGCAGCCATTGCGGCACCAGACTGGCGCGGTAGCCGTTGCGGTAGAAGGCGGCCACGCCGCAGGCCAGCCGGCCGTCGTGCTCGCCCCAGCCCACGCCGCGCCCGGTGCGAAAGGCCTCCAGGGTCTTGCCTTCGTCCGTCCACATGGAGGCGGGTACGTTCCAGGCCGGCGGAATGAACACGGGGCTGGTCTCGTCGGCCAGCACCATCGCCTGCTCGGGCGAGAGTTCGTAGGTGTCGCTCAGCGCGTGGTGATCCACGTAGCCGGCGGCGGCTTGCGAGTTGAGCCATTCGCTGACGTAGCGGGTGGCGCAGCCGGCGCGCTGGGCGAGCTCCTTGGCGCTGAGCGGCCCGGCACCGGCCATGGCCTTGTACAGGCCCAGGCGGTGGCCCAGGCTGACCATGACGCCGCCGTAGCCGGCGGCCAGGTCTTGCATGGCGCGGTTGACGAAGGATTCGAGGCGCGTGTTGTCGAGGACGGGGGCATCCATGGTGGAAATCCTTTCAAGCCCTGTCGGGCCGTGGGGGTGGTTGGGTGGTGAAGGCATGGTCGCCGCCGGGGGCGAGCTGCGGCAGTGGCGATCGCGCCCGAAAACGGTTCTTTCCTGCCATCGGCGGGTTCACAATCGCGCCGCATGGACACCCCGGCCCCCTCCGCGCGCGCCGCGCTGCACGTGAGCCTGGTGGCGCTGCCCGAGGCCGCGGCCGCCACGCTGTTCGGCATTCACGACGTGATGAACGCCTTCTCGCTCATGGGAGGGCCAGGCACCACGCTGGGCGCCTGGGCACCGTTCGAGATCGAGATCGTGGGCGAGCGCCCGGGCACGCTGGACCTCGTCAGCGGCGTGCCGGTCACCATCCGGCGCGCTGTCGACCAGATCGACAGGACCGACATCGTCATCGTTCCGTCGGTGGTGGTGCGCGGCGAGGCCTGGGTGAAGGACCGCTACCCGGGTCTGGTGCGCTGGGCGCAGGCCATGCACGAGGGCGGCGCGCTGCTGTGCTCGGCCTGCTCGGGCATCTTCCTGCTGGCCGAGACCGGCCTCTTCGATGGCCGCGACGCCACGGTGCACTTCGGCTACGCGCGCAGCTTCGCGGCCACGCACCCGAAGGTGCCGATCCACCCGGAACGGGTGCTCGTCATTTCCGGACAGCGCCAGGAACTGGTCACCAGCGGTGCGTCGACCACCTGGCACGACATGGTGCTGTACCTCATCGCACGGCACGCGGGCGCCACCGCCGCGCAGGAAGTGGCGCGCCTGTTCGCGCTGCAATGGCACCAGGACGGGCTGACGCCCTTCATGGTGTTCGAAGGACGCAAGGACCACGGCGACGCCGAGATCGAGCAGGCACAGCAATGGCTGGCGCAGCATTTCTCGGTGGCCAGTCCGGTGGACGAGATGATCAAGCGCTCGCGCCTGGCCGAGCGCACCTTCAAGCGCCGCTTCGCCGCCGCCACCGGTCTGGCCCCGATCGACTACGTCCAGCGCCTGCGCGTGGAAGACGCCAAGCGCCGCCTGGAGCGAACCGACGCCCCCGTGGACGAGATCAGCTGGCGCGTGGGCTACGAGGACGCCGCCTTCTTCCGCCGCCTGTTCCGACGCACCACCGGCATGAGCCCGGGCGCCTACCGCAAGCGCTTCCAGGTGCCGGCGTTCGCGCGGCCTTGAAGCGGCCGCGGCCCTGTGCCCGCCCCTGACACGCCAACCAAGCGGCTCAAACCCCGCCGCAAGCCGCCCGGTACCGCGGCTCGTTGTCCAGCACGTGCTCGCGCAGCAGCGCGCTTGCCGCCGCCACGTCGCCATCGCCCACCGCGTCCACCAGCACCTGGTGGCTCTTCACCGCGTTGTCGATCGGTGAGCGGTGGCGCAGCGCGGTGAGCTGTGAGCGCAGCACCTCATAGCCCGAACGCACGTAGGGGCTGGGGCAGTGCTCGAAGAACTGCCAGTGGAAGGCCATGTCGATGCGCGCCAGCGCCGGCAGGTCGCGCGCGGCTTCGGCGGCCTTCATCTCCTTCACGCACTGCTTCATGCCCTTGAGCAGCCCCGCGCGGTTGGCCGCCATGGCTTCGCGCAGGGCCTCGGTCTCCACCAGCGCGCGGAAGCGGCAGAGCTGGTCCACCTCCTCGGGCGTGAGGCGAAAGACGAAGGTGCCGCGCTGCGGGTGGATCTGAACGAGCCCCTGCGATTGCAAGCGCACCAGGGCCTCGCGCACCGGCGTCTTGCTCACGCCCATCAGCGCCGCGAGCTGCGCCTCCGACACCTGTTCGCCCAGCTTCAGGTCGCCGGTGACGATGGCCGCGCGGATGCGCTCGCCCACCACGTCGGTGAGCAGGCGGGGGCGCTCGAGCTCGAGTTGTCGGGTCATGGGGTTTCGGATCGTGAAGCCGCAGTGTAAGGGGTTTCCCTCAATCCTATATCTGAGATATCAGATACTATCCCGGGCAAAACCCTGATGCCCAGCACCGGAGACAGCCCCTTCATGGCGTTCAGCGAATCACCGGCCCGCCGCTCGCTGGCGGGCCGCCTGGAGCACGGCTTCGTGCGGCTCAACCAGGCCCTCATCGTTCTGCTCATGGCCTCCATGGCGGTCCTCGTGTTCGCCAACGTGGTCATGCGCTACGTGTTCAACCAGTCCATCTTCTGGGTGGAGGAATTCACCCAGATCCAGATGATCTGGGTCGCCTACCTGGGCGCCGGCCTGGCCCTGCGCGAGGGCCGCCACGTGGCCGTGGACATGCTGCAGGACCTGCTGCCCGCGCCGCTGCGCCACGCCATCCGCTGGTGCATCGCCATTGCCACGGCGCTGTTCCTGCTGGCCCTGGTGGTGCTGGGCGTGCAGATCGCCGAGTTCACCTGGAGCCAGGAAACCCCGGCCATGGGCCTGCCCGCCGGGCTGCCCTACCTCGGCATTCCGCTCGGCGCGGCGGCCATGCTGCTGCACCTGCTGCTGTTCTGGCGCCAGTTCATCGCGCGCGAGTTCGTGCAGACGGAAGAGCTGGACGACCACCATGAGGAGGCCCACGCATGAGCGCGGTTCTCTTCATCGTCTTCGTCGTCGGCCTCGCCGTCGGCGTGCCCATCGCCCTGGCCATGGGCGGCGCGGGCCTGCTGGCCCTGGCCATCGACGGCAACCTCTCGCTGCTGTCGGTGCCGCAGCGCTTCTTCGACGGCATCAACAGCTTCCCGCTGATGGCCGTGCCTTTCTTCATCCTCGCGGCCGACCTCATGACGGCCAGCGGCATCACCACCGCGTTGCTGCGTTTCGCGGGCGCCATGGTGGGCCATGTGCGCGGCGGCATGGGCCACGTCAACGTGGTCACCTCGGTCATGTTCGCGGGCATCAGCGGCTCGGCCCTGGCCGACGCGGCCGGCCCCGGCGCCATCGAGACCCGAATGATGGCGCGCAGCGGCTACGACAAGGCCTACTCGGCCGCGCTGTCGGCCGCCACCTCGGTCATCGGGCCCATCATCCCGCCCTCCATCGTGATGGTGATCTACGCGCTCACCGACAGCCGCGTCACGGTGGCCGGCCTGTTCCTGGCCGGCGTGGTGCCGGGCCTGCTCATGGGCCTGGCGCTGATGGCCATGAACCACTACCTGTCGCTCAAGCGCGGCTACGGCACCGTGGGCACGGCGCCGTCGTGGGGCGTGCGCCTGCTCGCGCTGTGGAAGGCCACGCCCGTGCTGCTGATGCCGGCCATCATCATCGCGGGCATCCTCACCGGCCTGTTCACGCCCACCGAGGCCTCGGCCGTGGCGGTGTTCTACGCGCTGTTCATCGGCCTGTTCGTCACGCGCACGCTCAACGCGCGCCTCATCTGCCGGGTGCTGCTGCAGAGCGGCCTGGTCACCTCGGCGGCGCTCATCATCGTGTCCATGGCCTCGCTGTTCGCCTGGCTGCTCACGCTGCTGCAGATCCCGCAGACCATCGGCGCGGCCATCGGCGGCATGACGACCGACCCCGTGACCATCATGCTGATCGTGATGGTCTTCGTGCTGGTCTGTGGCCTGTTCATCGACACGCTGCCGGCCGTGATCATCCTGGTGCCGGTGCTGGCGCCGCTGTCGGACCAGTTCGGCATCCACCCCCTGCACTTCGCCATGGCCATCGTGCTCAACCTCACCATCGGCCTGGCCACGCCACCGGTGGGCGGGGTGCTGTTCGTGATGAGTTCGGTGGCGCGCCTGCGCCTGGAAGAACTCACGCGCGCCATCCTGCCGCTGCTGGGCGCCCTGCTGGTGGTGCTGCTGGCCGTCGTGTTCATTCCCTCGCTCAGCACCTTCGTGCCCGGCCTGTTCGGCTACGCGCGCTGAGTGGTTCTGCCCCTTCCCCAACCACAAGGAGACACCCGCCATGAAGTTCAAGACCCTCGCCGCCGTGATGGGCCTGGCCCTCGCGCTGCCCTTTGCCGCGCAGGCGCAGAAGACGCTGAAGTACGCGCACTTCCAGCCCGCCAAGGACGACCAGCCCAAGCACGTGGCCGCGCTCGCCTTCAAGGAGCACGTGGAGAAGGCCACCAACGGCTCCATCAAGGTCGAGATCTTCCCCGCCGGCCAGTTCGGCAAGGACCAGCCCACCATGGAGGCCCTGCGCCTGGGCACGCTGGAGATGGCCGTGGCCCACGACGGCGCCATCGGCACCGTGCACAAGCCCATCGGCGTGCTCGGCATTCCTTTCCTGTATGACAACCACGAGCACGCCTGGCGCGTGTACGACTCCGAGTGGCTCAAGGGCTTCTCGGACGACATGATCAAGAAGACCGGCATCCGCGCCCTGGGCTTCGCCGACAACGGTGTGCGCCACTTCACCAACAGTCTGCGCCCCATCCAGACGCCGGCCGACATGAAGGGCATGAAGATCCGCATCCAGCCCTCGCCGGTGTTCAAGGCGCTGGTCGAATCGCTGGGCGCATCCGCTTCGGCCATTCCCTGGGGCGAACTGCCCACCGCGCTGCAGCAGAAGGTGGTGGACGGCCAGGAGAACGGCGTCACCAACATCCTGGCCGCCAGCCTGTACCAGCACCAGAAGTACGCCACGCTCGACGGTCACGTGTGGTCCGTGCACGGCTACCTCGTGAGCGACCGCTTCTACACCCGGCTCACCGACGTGGAGAAGAAGGCCGTGAACGAGGGCGTGCAGAAGGCCATGGCCATCCACCGCAAGATGACGGCCGAGCAGGACAAGAACGCGAAGAAGATCCTCGAGGGCGTGGGCATGCAGGTGTACGAGCCCACCGCCGCGCAGATCGCCGAGTTCCGCAAGCTGGCCCAGCCGCCGGTTCGCCAGTGGGCCGAAAGCGAGATCGGCAAGAACTACGTGGACGCGCTGTTCAAGGCCGTGGAGGCGACCCGCAAGTGAGCGACCCGACACAGGGAGGCGGGCTCACGCGGCTCGTCGTCGCGCTCGACGACGGCTACGCGAGCTACGACCAGGAAGAGGCGGTGCTGGCCGCCGCGGGCGCGCGCTTCGCGTTGCGCCCCTGCAAACGCGACCCGAAACGCGCGCTGGAGGCCGCGCGCGAAGCCGACGTGGTGCTGGTGCGCGAATCGCCCCTGCCGCGCGAGGTGATCGAAGGCCTGTCGCGCTGCAAGGCCATCGTCCGCTACGGCATCGGTGTGGACAACATCGACCAGGTGGCGGCCAGCGAGCGCCGCATCATGGTGGCCAACGTGCCCGACTACGGCACCGACGAGGTGAGCTCGCAGGCCGTGGCGCTGGCGCTGGCCGTCTCGCGCCGCCTGTGGCTGCACGACCGCGAGGTGCGCGAGGGCCGCTGGTCCACCGGCGTGTTGCAGCCCATGTTCCGCCTGCGCGGGCGCACCCTGGGCCTGGTGGGCTTCGGGCGCATCGCGCGCATGACGCTGGAGAAGTTCGCCGGCTTCGGCTTCGGCCGCGTGCTGGTGAACGACCCGCGCGCCGAGCTGCCCGAGGGCGTGGAGCGCGCCGACATCGACACCCTGTGCGCCGAGTCCGACGTGATCTCGCTGCACGCCCCCTTCAACGAGCAGACGCGCCACCTCATCAACGCCGAGCGCATCGCGCGCATGAAAGCCACGGCCATTCTGGTGAACACGGCGCGCGGCGGCCTGGTGCACACCGACGCGCTCTACGAGGCCCTGGCCGCGCGCCGCATTCTTGGCGCGGGCCTGGACGTCTTCGAGCAGGAGCCGCCCGGCATCCACAAGCTCTTCAGCCTGGACAACGTGGTCGTGAGCAACCACATGGGCTGGTACAGCGAGGAAGCCATGCGCGACCTGCAGCGCAAGACGGCCGAAGAAGCCGCGCGCGTGCTGCGCGGCGAGGCCCCATTGAACTGGCTCAACCGGTGGTGAGGCCACTCGACACACCACCCAGCACCCCCTCCCGATTTCAAGAAAGCAGGACATGAAAGAACTGATCGACGGATTCAATCAAGTGGCCGTGGCCTCCGTGGCCGACGCGGTGGACAAGGTCTGCGGCAAGCGCGGCTACATGGCCGCCTGCATCAAGCCGCGCATCAACGACAAGCGCATCTGCGGCCCGGCCGCCACCGTGCTGGAAGCGGCCACCGACGAGTTCGTGCCGCCGCAGCTTGCGCTGGACCTGATCGACGAGGCCCCGGCGGGCAGCGTCATCGTCATCAGCATCGAAGGCGGCGAGCCCGACGTGGCGGTGTGGGGCGGCCTGATGACGGCCGGCGCCGTGGCCAACGGCCACGCGGGCGCCGTGCTGGACGGTGGTGTGCGCGACCTCACCGAGATCCGCCGCGACTACGGCTTCCCGGTCTACGCGCGCGACGTGAGCCCCGGCACCACGCTGGGCCGCTACCGCACCGTTGCCTCCCAGGTGCCGGTGCGCGTGGGCGACATCATGGTCCACCCCGGCGACATCGTGGTGGGCGACGTGGACGGCGTGGTGGTGGTGCCGCGCGCCCAGGCCGACGAGGTGCTGAAGATGGCGAAGGAGATCGACGAGCGCGAACTGGAGCAGGCCAAGCTCATCATCGCGGAGAAGTCGCTGCGCAAGGGCTTGGCCAAGTACGGCCGCATCTGAGATGGTGGAAGGAGCAGTGGTGGCGGAAGACGCACTCGACATCCTCGCCCTCGGCGAGGCCATGGTCGAGTTCAACCAGACCGGCGAGGGCAACGGCCGCCTGTACCTGCAGGGCTTCGGCGGTGACACGTCCAACTTCGCGGTGGCCGCCGCGCGCCAGGGCGCGCGCGTGGGCTACCTGGGCGCGCTGGGCGACGATCCCTACGGCGCGATGCTGCGCCGCCTGTGGGACGAGGAGGGCGTGGACCACGCGAGCGTGCTCGCCGACGCCGCGGCATTCACCGCCATCTACTTCGTCACGCACGACGAGCGCGGCCACCACTTCAGCTTCTTCCGCACCGGCTCGGCCGCCAGCCGCTACACGGCGGCGCAGCTGCCGCGCGAGCGCATCGCGGCGGCCAGGGTGCTGCACCTCTCGGGCATCTCGCTCGCCATCTCGCCCACGGCCTGCGACACCGCCTACGCGGCCATGGCCATCGCGCGCGAGGCCGGCACGCTGGTGTCCTTCGACACCAACCTGCGCCTGAAGCTGTGGCCCGTGGACCGCGCGCGCGCCGTGATGAGCGACGTCATCGCCCGCTGCGACATCTGCCTGCCCAGTTACGACGACGTGGTGGCCATCTTCGGCCTCACCGACCCCGACGCGCTGGTGGACCACTGCCTGCGCCTGGGAGCGAAGCAGGTGGCGCTCAAGCTGGGCGAGAAGGGCGCGCTGGTGGCGGACGCGAACGGGCGCCACCGCATCGACCCCTTCCCCTGCCAGCCGGTGGACGCCACCGGCGCGGGCGACGCCTTCGGCGGCGCCTTCGTCACGCGCCGCCTGGCCGGCGACAGCCTGCTGGACGCGGGGCGTTACGCCGCGGCGGTGGCCGCGCTGTCCACGCAGGGCTATGGCGCGGTGGCGCCGATCCCGCGCGCGGACGAGGTGCGTGCGCGGCTGGCCTCGGGCTGATCAGCCGCCGTAGCAGCTTTCCAGCGCCGCCCAGCGCGAGACGCCGACGATGCGCCTGTGGTCCTCGAAGCCCACGCCCGACACCGCCGCGCCGCGGCGCGCCCGCGCAGCGCGCCCGCGCGGGGCGCTGAAACCGCCGCACGGCGGGAACCGCGTGCACTTTCACACAGGCCCGCGGGGCCGGGTTCTTAACTTTTGTTCACATCTGCCGAGATCGGGTGGGCCCAAAAACCAACTCAACCGGAGGAGTGAGATGAAAGCAAGAAGGGTGACATGGCTGGCCGTCCTGGCCACGCTGTGGCTGGCGGGTTGCGCCGGCATGCAAAGCCACCACGAGACCGCTTCCCAGATGCAGGCGGCCGGACAACAGGGGGATTTCAAGACGGCGCTGACGCGCCTGGACGAGCGCCACGCCTCGCCCGAGGCCCGCCAGGCGCTGCTCTACAACCTGGAGAAGGGCGAGCTGCTGCGCCTGGACGGCCAGATCGAACAAAGCACCGAGGCCTTCATGGCCGCCGACGCCAAGGTCCGGGAGTGGGAAGAGGCCGCCAAGACCAACCCCGACAAGCTCATGGGCCAGGTGGGCGCGGCGCTGGTCAGCGAGCGCCTCAAGGTCTACGAGGGCCAGGACTACGAGAAGGTCTGGCTCACCACCCGCATCGCCCTCAACCGCCTGGGCCAGGGCCGCATCGACGAGGCGCGCGTGGACATCAAGCGCACGCACGAGCGCGAGGCCGTGATCGCCGAGTTCCGCAGCAAGGAAACCCAGAGCACGGTCGAAGAGGCCAAGGGCCGTGGCGTGCAGGCCCAGGGCCGCGAGATCAACGGCTACCCGGTCGAGCTGCTGGACGACCCCGAGGTGCTGGCGCTGCAGAACGGCTACCAGAACGCGCTCAGCCACTACCTCGCCGGCTTCGTCTACGAATCGCTCAACGAACCGGGCCTGGCCGCGCCGGGTTACCGCAAGGCCATCGAGCTGCGCCCAGGCGCTCCCGCGCTCGAGGAGGGGCTGCGCGGCCTGGACGAGCGCACCGGTTTCACCTGGAAGCGCAAGCAGCGCATGACCGACGTGCTGTTCGTGGTCGAGGCCGGCGTGGCTCCCGCGCGCGTGCCCAGGGCCTTCACCCTGCCGGTGCCGGTGGGCACCAGCATTCGCACGGTGAGCATTTCCTATCCGGTGATCGACCCCTCGCGCGACGCCCTGCTGGAAACCCTGCAGGTGGGCGAACGCGCGCTGCCCCTGAGCAAGGTGGTGGACCTCAACGTGATGGCGCGCCGCGCGCTGCGCGATGAGATGCCCGGCATGGTGATGCGCGGCTTCTCGCGCGCCATCGCCAAGGGCGTGATGCAGGACCAGCTGCAGAAGCAGGGCGGCCTGCTGGGCGGGCTGATCGGCATCGTGGCCTCGGCCGCCACCGAGCAGGCCGACGACCGCATGTGGCGCATGCTGCCTGGGCGCGTGTACATCGCCCGCGCGCACCTGCCGCCCGGCGAGCACGAGATCGTGTTGCACGGCGTGAGCTTCGGCAAGGCTCGTGTGGACGGCCAGTACGCGGTGGTGCCGCTGCGCCTGTACGACGGCCGCCCGCTGGCGGGCGCCGTGGGTCGCTTCGGCGATCTGCCGCTGACGGAAGCGGTGGCCTTGCCCGCCGTGGAGCCCGCCAAGCCGGCCGCCAAACCCGCAGCCAAACACGCGGCCCGCAAGGCCCGCGCCAACCCCCCGGCCAAGCCCGCGGTGGCCAAAGCGGCGGCCGCCCTGTGAACGCTTTGAAGGAACACCCGACCATGAACCGCATCCTCAGCGTCTGCGCCACCGTGTGGCTGAGCGGCGCCTGCCTGCTGGCGGCGCCGGCCTTCGCCGACGCCGTGCCGCCTTCCATCTCGCCCGCCGTGGCCGCCAAGCTGGCCTGGCGCGGCGAAGCGCCCGACATGGCCGTGCCGGAGATCCGCGTGGCGCGCCGTGGCGGCTTCCTCTCGGTGCAGTCGGACCTGCGCAACGGCGGCGAGAAGGACCAGACCCTGTACTACCGCTACCGCTGGCTCGACCAGGCCGGCAACCAGGTCGGCGACGGCGACGCCTGGAAGCAGCTGAACCTGTTCGCCAAGGCCCAGCAGACGCTCAAGGGCACAGCCCCGCACCTGAGCGTCGCCGACTTCCGCCTCGAGCTGAGCTTCGAGGCTCCCTGAGCCCCTTCACGTCCAAGGCAAGACCCCATCATGAAAACCCGAATCCTTCTCGCCCTGGTGCTGGTCGGCGTGCTCGCTGGCTGCGCCACCAAGCGCAGCCAGCCCGTGGTGCGCTTCGACCGCCAGGTCAACTACGGCGACGCCAAGGCCGTCGAACTCGTGACCAACGAGTTCGGCTCCAGTGACCTGCAGCTGATCGCCGAGGCCATGGTTGGCAGCCTGCTCGAGACCGAGGTGCTGCAGGGCCGCCCCACGGTGACCATCGCCACCGTGCGCAACAAGACCAGCGAGTACGTCGACACCACCAACGTGATGAACTCGATCCGCACCGCGCTGACCAAGTCGGGCAAGGTGCGCTTCGTGGCCAACATCAACGAGATGCAGAACCAGGTCGACGAGCTCAACCGCCAGAACCAGAGCGGCCTCTACAAGGGCAACAGCACTGCCAAGCTGGGCAAGATGACTGCGGCCAAGTACCGCTTCGAGGGCGAGCTGACCAGCATCGTGAAGCAGAACAACACCACCAAGGACGTGTTCTACAAGTTCACGCTGAACCTGTTCGACAACGAAGAGGGCACGCTCGAATGGGCGGACGAGAAGGAAATCCGCAAGACCAGCAAGCGCTGATCGGAGGCACGCGATGAACCCCTTCACCCCTTCCCGCCGCGCCTTCGCCGCCACGCTCGCGGCCTGCGCTTCCCTGTTCGCCGGCGCCGCCTGGGCGCAGGCTGCGCCGCGCATCGCCGTCACCGACCTCGGCTACACCGAGCGCGTGGCCGAGTACTTCGAGGCCGCCACGGCCCGCCAGCAGAGCGCCATGAAGGCAACGCCGAGCTCGCTCAGCGCGAGCGGCAGCGCCAGCATGACCTACGTGGCCGGCACGCATTCCTACCTGGAGCACCGCGAGCTGCGCGCCTTCAGCAACGACATCCGCGGCGCCCTGCTCAAGGGCACGTCCTTCCGCCTGGTGCAGGGCAAGGGCTTCGACGCGGGCGATCCCCAGCCCTCGGCGGCCGAGCGGGCGCTGCAGCAGGTGCAGACCGGCAAGATGGCCAAGCCGGCGCGCCGGCCCGACGTGAACGACATCGTCGCGCGCATCCGCAAGGGTGAGTTCGCGGGCGCCGACTTCGTGTTGTTCGGCCAGCTCTCCAGCGTCGAGTTCCGCGACCAGCTCTCGCCGCTGCAAGGCACCAGCAGCGCCACGCACCAGTACAGCCTGGACCTGCTGGCCGACTTCTCGCTGATCGACACGCGCACGCTCGAGATCAAGGCCGCGTTCTCGGCCCAGGGCGCGGGCAACGACACCAAGCTGCTGTCGGCGCGCGGCGACGTGATGCCGCCCAACCGCGCCAAGGTGATGCGCGAGACCTCGCAGAGCCTGGCGGCCGAGGTGTTCGCGCAGCTCGGCGAGCAGCTCTCGCTGGACCGCGCGCTCGCGCCGCGCCTGCGCGGTGCCGCGCCCACGGGTGGACCGAACGCGCCCGCCGGCGCGGCCCCGGCGCAGCCCGAGGTGATGATCCTGCGCTGAGCGCTGCCATGCCCGCGTGGCCCCGCTCCGGTCGGTGGCTGGCGGCGGCCGCGCTGCTGGCGGCGCTGGCCCCCGGCGCGGTGGCGCAGCCGGCCGCCGCGCCGCGAG
>JABAOF010001663.1_pt2 | contig 126598 bp, 123 predicted proteins | sample 7062171 | NCBI WGS metagenome assembly JABAOF01 (sample SAMN14538628, study PRJNA623070) | marine sediment metagenome | biome: marine biome [ENVO:00000428]; feature: marine pelagic biome [ENVO:01000023]; material: deep marine sediment [ENVO:00002113] | place: India: Gulf of Khambhat ... | reverse complement strand
AAGGAACAGATGGAGGATGATTTCGATGTCATCGCAAAGAAGCTTTCCAGTAAGCTATCCGTCCAGCAGCCGTATCTGCTCACGGAATTCTGGAACATGGTTAGGATAGGCCACCCCATCGTGTTCAACTTCATCCGCGAGGGCGTTCCTGTTTTTGACAAGGATATCTTCCTCCCTATTAAACGTTTGCTTCAAATGGGTGAGATCAAGCCCTCAAAGGAGGCTGTCGAGAAATACATCGATCGCGCCCCCAAGAGGATTAAGAGGGTGGAGAACGCGAAGATGTACATGGTGGCTGAGGATTGCTATTATGCGATGTTGGAGAGCCTGCAAGCGGTATTGATGTTTCTGGGGAAAACCCCACCCAGACCATCCGATGCCGCGGATTCCATGAGGAAGACGCTTGTGGAGATGAATCTCGTGAAACCAGAGTATGCGGACTGGCTGGAAGGGGTGATAAACGCAAGGAAAAAAATCGAACACAAGAAGTTGAAAACCATTTCCGGAGGCGAGGTTGACCAGTGGATCGAACGTTCAAAGAAGTTCGTGAAGGAGATGCAGAAAACCCTCGTTCGTGTGGAAGTTCTTAAGCGCGAGAATCTAATAGAGAAATCCTATGTTATCATGACCGAGACCATTCTCACCATTCTCAAATCCATGAACAAGATCCCGAAAAAGGGCGAATCCCTAAGTCAATACTTTGAGGAACACGTTGTCAAACCTGGTCTCATTTCGGACAAGTACCTAGAGGTTTTCAACGAACTTGAGAAGATGAAGAAACTCGTGAAAGAGGGGAAGATACTCGACCTCTCAAAGCAGGACATACTTATGCACAGGGAGTATGTGAGGAAATTCATAAGGGAAGCGGGAAAGGTTCTGAGGACCAAGGGTAAAATCAGGACCTAGTTTTTCCGTGATTTTCTACCATCTTTATAATTTTGTCCACAACCTGATCTATCGTCAGATCTGTGGTATCTATAACGTGATCATAATTCTTCTCATCCAAGAAATCGACTCCGTAGTATTTTTTATAGCGTCTGCTGTCGCTTTCTATTCTTTTCTTCATTGATTCCAGAATCTCTTCAGCATTCCTTTTATTTTCCTCATCGGGCCGCTGGTCCTTGAAGATTCTTTCTGCTGCCGCCTTCAGATCAACCTTTAAAAATATTTTGAGTGATTCGGGAATGAAGTAAAACCCAAGTCTGCTCTCTATAACCAGGTTATCTTCTTTCCTAACGAGGGTTTTTTGGTATTCGTCCGCCTCCTTGTCTGTCCACTCCTCTTCCATGCCTATTTCATTCAACTGGTCTATCGTCAGTCCTTTGTCCATCGCCATTCGTCCTCTAAGGTCTCCGATTGAGTGGAACTTGAAACCGAGTTTTTCAGCGAGGAGTTTTCCGACCGTTGTCTTACCAGAGCCGGGCAGACCAGAAATAGTTATGATCATCTCACCATGTCCCCCAGTTCTTGAAGCATGTTGAGGATATCCTCCTCCCTGTTTGGTGTCTCGAAGATTAGCGTTCCCTTGATGTTCAGAGACTGTATAGATTTTATGAGATGTTCGAGTCTCATATCCGAGCGAACGACTGGTCTGTGTTGGATCGCTCCTGAAGGTCCGTATGATATCCCTGAGAATATGAAATACGCTTCTTTCAACCAATACTGACCAACCTCTGACCTAACCTTGTCAAGGATCCTTCTGAAATCATCCTCATTCGTAAGTGCCCCTGAACTCCGTGCATGGATGTGAGCCCAGTTCAGTATGGGTTCCGTTCGCGTGGTTCTCCTGACCATGTCAATCACATCCTCGACAGAACCAAGTTCGTTCAGTCTGCCTGTGGTTTCTATTCCTATCCTTGATTTGATTCTCAGTTCGTTAACTATCTCATTTATCTTGTAAACCACGAGTTTCAGAGCCTGGTCCTGGGGCATCCTGGAATAAAATGTTGGGTGTATTATGAGCGAGCGTGCATCCATCACATTCGCCACATTGCAGAATATTTTTATCTCCTCATCAAGGTTGGGGTCTTGAGGAAGGGCGTGGTTGTGTATTGAAAGCTCGATGTTGTACTTCGAAGCGATTGTCTTTATCTTAAGAAGGTTGGTATAATGTTCTTTGTAAAGGTCTGAAATGTTCCTTATATCCGTGAACAATTCCTTTGGAAGCAGTAGGGCTTTAAAGCCTATCTTGTAAAGATCTTCGAGCACGCCCAAGGCCTGGTCAGGGTTTTTTACAACAGGTGCGTTTCTGCTGCCATAGGCTACCCCTATTCTCATCCCAAGTCTTTCCTGAATCTTAAGACTCTTCTTTCTGGTAAGCATACATTAATATATTGGGGAGGAGATAGAAAAACATAACGGTGTTATCAGTTCCTTCAGAATGCCTTTATATTCAGAAAAAAACAATATGATAATATGCTTGTGAAAGAGATAATGACCGAGGATGTGAAAACTGTTGAGCCTGATGTAACCGTTCAAGAGGCTGCACAGAAGATGGTTGAGAAAAACACTAAATTTCTGATTGTCATCGATAAAAAAAAGCTTGTAGGGATACTGACTGAGTGGGATTTTGTCAAGAAAATCGCTTCAGAGGAAGAGTTCAAGGAAGACGCAAAAGTTAAATCTATAATGACGAGTGATGTTATAGTGATAGAACCTGACACAGAGATAGGAGAGGCAGCTTCGATCATGGCAGAGCATAACATAAAGAAGCTGCCGATAGTGAGCAAAAATGTTTTGATAGGAGTTGTAACGGCGATGGACATCCTGGCGGCTGAACCGAAACTCATGGAAAAGATAAGCGAACTTGTTCTCATGACGAAAAAGGCCAAACCTGTGGCTGGTTAAATTATAATAGAGAAAAGGAATATTACCAAGCCGGAAAATATCGGTATCGTTAGATTATCATTTATCTTTGTTGATAACTCTGCAAACGTTGCTCCAGTAGCGCCAACCAACGTGAGGAAGGGGTTCACGAAGAATCCACCGACAGCCAGTGATCCTAGGAAACAGGCAAGTGATCCCTCAAAGGTTTTGTTTTTAGTTATCTTATGCCTTCCAAACTTCACACCAAATAGAGTTGAAAGCGAATCTCCTACCGCTAGCATGCAGCAGGCAGCAGAGGCGATGTGAAAGGGAAAAATAAAGAGTGTGATAGCGCAGGAAAGGTAGAACCAGAAGGCCCCCCGGAACGGATTTTTGAGGTATTCTTTTCTTTCGAATTTGAACGTTAAATCCCTGAATCTATGTTCAAGCCTGTTTAAAATGTTCGTTAATTTCTTCTCTTCCCTCTTTACGTACTCTGAGTAGAGGAGGAAGAAGAGAGCGAGCACGAAAAAGTATGTAATGGTTATTTCTTTTTCGATGAATTGGGCAAGTATTATGAATAAAAGGCCTGAAAGATGTATGAGTTGTCTTGGAAGTTCTGTCCGCATTTTCCCACAAAATATAATTATCCTTTAATAATAATTAAGAATGAAGATCAAGTTTTCTGGAGAGCAGAAGAGATTGTGGGAAACTTTTTTATTCCTGATTAAAATACTTGTTTTCGCTGTTCCTCTGTATCTTATCCTGACCTTTCAGGGTATTCTCTATCCTTTGCAGGAATTGGTCAGCCATAACGTTTACCTCGTCCTCAACTCTTTGGGTTTCCAGGTCGCGAGGGACGGTTTTCTTATCAATATACAGGGAGGGAATCCCTTCGTTTTCCTCATTTCAGAGGACTGTACTGGTTGGAAGAGCATGCTTTTCTTGACTGCCCTAATCATAGCTGTTCCTAGCGTCAAGTGGAGGAAGAGAGGGATAGGGTTGGTTTTTGGTATACCGCTTATATACATGGGTAATCTTCTAAGGATACTGATCATAGTCCACATAGAACAGGTTTACGGATTGGAGTTGGCCAACTTGATCCATGACTACCTGTGGCAGGCGGGCCTGATCTCCCTAGTTCTCGTTATATGGGTTGCGTGGCTTATTTGGCTGGGAAAGGTAAAAATCGATATTTTTAAAAGATAATTATACAAAATACATAGATGGTGTTATCATGAACGAGGAAATTATCGGTTTGATCCCCGCAGCAGGGATTGGAAAGAGGTTGTATCCGTTTTCAAGGGCAGTCCCGAAAGAGATGTACCCTATACTGGGGAAGGCTGTGATAGAGCACAGTATAGAAAACCTTAAGGTAGGCGGGGTGAACAAAATATACATGATCGTGGGCTTCCAGAAGGGGGCGCTTATGGATTACATAGGTGACGGATCTTTCTTCGGGGTGAACGTTGTCTACATCTACCAGCTCAAAAGGAGAGGTTTGGGTCACGGAGTTCTCCAGGGAAGGGAGTGGATAGACAAAACATTCGTCACGCTCCTCGGAGATTCGTTCATAGAGCCTAAAGAAGAAATACGTGAGCTCATAGATTATCACAGAAAGGAAAAACCTCTCGCGACTATAATGCTCTTTGAGGTAAGGAATACGGAAGGCTATGGGATAGTGAAATTCAAGGACCTTAAGAATGGAGTGGGTCCGGTAGAACGTATGGCTGAAAAGCCTTCAAAGAAAGAGGCAGGAAAGTTGAGTGTGAACGGGAGATTCTATGCCATATGCGGGGCATATGTTTTTGAGCCAAAAATCTTTGAGTATCTGAAAAAAACAAAGCCTGGTTTGAATGAAGAGATACAACTTACAGATGCCATGAGTCTTGCACTGAAGAATGGAGAAAGGATCAACGGCTTCGTCCTCAAGGGGAAGTACATAGACATAGGTAAATGGAGAACTGTTCTGAAAACCGAGACTGAAATCCTAAAAAATCTTGATATTGAGTCACACACAAGAGAAAGAGAAAGAATGATGGAAAAAGTAAGGAAACATGAAGAGAATGAAAGGTAAAGTTATTGTTGTAACAGGGGGTTCTGGTTTTATAGGTTCGCATCTGATAGACAGGTTAATAGATAAAAATAAGGTTATATGTGTAGACAACTTGTCAACAGGCAGACGTCAAAACATCGAACATCTCAGGAGAAATAAGAATTTCGTGTTCATCGAGCACGATGTTAAGAAACCTCTGGAATTGGATGGAAAGATTGATGAAATCTATCATCTGGCTTCCAGGGCAAGTCCGGTTGATTTTGAGAAATTCCCGGTGGACATCCTGCTAACGAATTCTCTTGGAACATACAACATGCTCGAATTGGCAAAAAAAACAAACGCCCGCTTCCTCTTCGCTTCCACCTCCGAGGTCTACGGGGACCCTGAAAAACATCCGCAGAGTGAGAATTACTGGGGCAATGTAAATTCCATAGGTCTCAGATCATGCTATGATGAAAGCAAGAGGTTCGGGGAATCCCTTGTTATTACATATCGGAGAAAGTTTAAAGTGAATACAAGGATAGCAAGAATTTTCAACACCTATGGATCGAGGATGCGGGCGGACGACGGAAGGGTTATTCCGAATTTCATAGGCCAATCCCTGAAAGACAAACCCATGACAATATACGGTAAGGGAGAACAGACGAGGAGTTTTTGTCATGTTAACGATATGACTGACGGGCTAACAAAATTGATGAATTCCAACTGCACAGAACCTGTCAATCTGGGTAATCCAACTGAAATAAAAATACTGGATCTTGCGAAGTTGATAAGAACTATGACCAACTCAAAATCTGAAATTGTTTTCATGTCTATGCCCGAGGACGATCCTTTAAAGAGAAAGCCTGACGTATCAAAGGCTGAAAGGGTTATGGAATGGAAACCGGAAGTCAGGCTCGAAGAGGGACTGAGAAAAACTGTGGATTGGTTCAGGCAGCAAAATCTCTAATTCTCATTTTGTTAATCAAGAGGAAGAATACAGTGAGTATTATAAAAACCAGGTATACGAAAGCCCTGTAAACCAGGCTGATGGTTATTGCTACATTGAGGGGAACGTTAGAAAGTGTCAGTAAATACGCGAATACTGCTTCTCTTGCTCCCAAGCCGCCTGGAAGGAATGAAAACGTTCCCAGCAGCCATGAAATTGTAACTATTGCAAGTACCTTGAAGAAAGGGATTGAATAACCGAAAGAATAAATCAAAACCATCTGACCACATGTCTCAACAAGCCATGCTATTATGGTGACTATCAGGGTTAAGAAAAGGACGCTCTTTTTGTAAGAAATTTTTGCCTTCTCAAAATCCTCCATCTTATCTAAAATTTTTGAGGATATTTTCTTTGGTAGTATCCTCAGTAAAGGCTTAATTATCTTGGGTCTGATAGCCAGGACTATAACAGCAAGAATTATGAGTGTGCTTAAAACAAGGAAATGGGAAAACCCCTCCAGGTTCAGAATAATGTTTATTCCAAAGATGACTATTATCAATAATATAATAAGATCAAAAACCCTCTCAACTATTATCGAACTTAACGGCTTGGTGAATGAACTCTTATCTGCCCTCTTAACCCAATAGGTTCTCACCAGTTCTCCGCTTCCTATGGGCATGACCTCGTTTGTGAGTTGGCCCACGAAATAGATCAGAGAGGATTTTTTTAATCCGCATTTGCTGACCCTTTTAAGAAGAAAGTTCCACCGGAGGTTTTTGATCATCGTAGTCAAAATCAGTATCAGGAAAGAAGCCAGCAGAAGATATATATTCGCCAGGGAAGCGGCCTCTGCTATATCACTCAAACCGACGTTCATCACAAGTATTGTTAAAACAAATATTCCTATTATGAAAGGGATGATCTTTTTCATCTAGATTATTTGCACATAGAGAATTAAAAAAACCATCAAGACCCAGAGTATCATTCCTGCCATTGTCTGTTTATCCCTGAATATCTTTTCAGGATGCCTTACGATCTTAGGAAAGGATATACTCAGGTAAAGGTAGCGGAAGATTAGAAAAGTAACGACAGGTATGGTCAGCATCATTAGATAGCCTTCTGCTGCCAGGAACGAGTACATGCTGTATGAAAGCAGGAGGGTGGCGGCAGAGGTTGCGATAGACATGTACACCAATTCCTTGCTGTAATATTTGAGAACCTTTCGTGTGTTCTTCGCTTCCTCCTTAAGCAGGGTTATATCCCCACCCCTTTTACAGAGGGCGAGGAAAAGGGCGAAGAAGAACGTGCAAACAATCAGCCAGGGTGAAACGTAAACGTTTATCAGGACCGCCCCTGCTACCGCTCGAAGAACAAAGTTTATTGATATCGCTGTTACGTCAGCGAATATTATGTGCTTCAGAAACAGCGAATAAAATTGTGTCAAAACAAAAAAACCTAAAGCAAAAATGAAGAATCCAAAGTGAACATAGTAAGAAATGCCCAATGAAATTATCAACAGAATTACAGCGAATGCGAACGCCTTTCCTTTACCCACCCTTCCGCTTGCTATTGGTCTGTTCTTTTTTTCAGGGTGTTTTCTGTCTTTCTCGAAATCCACTATATCGTTTAATATGTAGTTCGCCCCTGATATTAGGCAGAGCATTAAAAATCCGAGTATGAGGATTGGGTAAAGAGAAAAATAAAGGAATTCCTTTGCAAATATTATGCCCAGAAATATCAGAAGGTTTTTATACCATTGGGAAGGTCTCAGAATTCCAAAATAATCTCCAATCATATTATCTATTCTAAAATTTTTACTCGGTGTTTTATAAACTAAAATCTCTTTCTAGTGAATTCATGGTTGAAACAACTTTTATATTCAAAATTCATGGTGTATTTCTTATCGGAACATTCCACAGAGAAGGGATTTTTTGATACCAGCTCGCATTCATACGCTTCTTTATTTCTCACCTCAATGTAATCTTCGCTTCTTTTGTAACATATACTTTCTCCACGGATATAATAGTAACCGTCCTTGAGCGAAAGGAATCCTACCCCCTCACTGTTGGATCTTGTCTTGAATACAATTTCAGCGTCCTGATCGTAAACCGAGATGATCGCGCCCTCTAAGGGTTTTCCCTTGCTGTATACCTTAAGGAAGGTCACGTTTTCCATGAATTGGTCTTTTATCCTGTAAAGCGAACAATCACACTCCTCGAATCCTTTCACTTTCTGGAAATGATCTTCCGAAACAATACCGCTGTTTTTGAATATGTAGTAGACAGAACCCTCCATCATGCCATCAAGTATGTCATGCTCTGTAATACCCCACAACAATATATCGGAGTGTTTGCCTGTAAAGTATCTTATACTTATGTATTCATAGTTGGAGACTATAACGTCACCGTCATCCTCTATTCCTCTAAGATATTCCCACATCTCCCAATCGGCAGGCCAGTGTCCATCATTCGTGACAACTGAAAGACTTGAGAACATCTGAATCGCTACGAGAAGAATGGAGAGGGCCAGTATTATTTTAACAGGTTTTACCTTCGCCAGTCTCCCCAAGGTTTTTGATATTTCAAACAACCCATAAACCCCTATAAATACGGCTGCAGGAAGCAGGGAGTTTATCAATCTTGGTTCCTTGTATGCGGGCAGGCTGAAGAAAACGATAACAACCAAAACCCAGATCAGGGGGAGTAGTAGTCTTTTCTCTCTCCTGATAACCATGAAAATAAGGCCTGCAGCGAAGAGCAAGGCGAGGGTCAAAGAAATGCTTGCATGGAGATTGAGGAAATAGTAATACCAGGGGGTTCTTACTATCTCGCTGGCCCATGGGATGTCCCCTCGTATGTGTTCACTCCATGTCACAAGTATGCTAGGAGCCTTATTGACGAATTTGTATATGAAGTAGGGAGAATAGACCAGGAAGGCTATCACCAGCGAATGAATTGTCTTTTTTACGATTTCAAGATTTACGTGGGGTTTCTTTTTCTTGAATTTTATGACATTCGGGGAAAGAAAGGCGAATATGATAAATATCGGGATTATCAGCAGCATTACCACCTTTGTTAGCAGTCCCAGACCAAGCAACAGACCGAAAGCTACCCAATCCTTAGTTCTCTTCTTCCTGATTCCCAAGAGCAAGAAGTAAAGCGAGGCCGTGAAAAGAAAATAGACCATTGTTTCGTGGAGAATTCGGTTGCCCCATATCCAGAATGCAGGACTCACACCAAACAAGACCGAAGAAACTCTTGCGAAATTTCTATCGAAGAGCTCTTTTCCCAGTTTGTACACGAAAACAATCGATAGGAAAGCGAACAGAAGAACTATTATCTGGCCCGATGTGTAGAGACTGATACCTGAAAGTCCCACGAAAGAAATCAGGTAGTAGAGGAATGGCGGGTGCTTGTAGAAGTTGAGGTTAAAGAAGGTCGGTATCCCTCTCTTAAGAATTTCATCAGAAACTATCAGGTTTCTCAGTTGGTCGTATACGTAATCGTACTGATCGAATGTCGATGCCAACAGTAGGGTTATTATCAGGGCTATCCATACGTACTCGAACTTTGGATTGAAAATTTTCGCTTTCATATTGTATTTTTAAAATTTAGCGATTATTCTTTAAAATGAAATTGGACAGACTGCTTGCATTCGTGCTGATACTGGCATTCGTAATCAGGGTTCTGGTTGTAGTTGTCCCGGCAGTTCTGATAGACAGTGAGTTTCTCATCTCGAATTCCATCGCCCTTGATGATGCCTTCATAACATTCAAGATAGCAAAGAACGTTCACAACGGTATGGGATTCTCGTTCGACAACATAGAGAAAACTAACGCCTCTCCTTTCGTCTGGACGTACCTTCTTTCGCCTTTCGGCTTTCTGGGCAACGAAGCTTTCGTTATTTTCGCCCTTATACTGTGCTCACTATTTTTCACAATTTCTGGCTACTTCCTTTACGAGATCTGCATGGTGATCTTCAAAAGAAGAGAGTTAGCAATAATAACCGTCTTCCTCTATCTATTCAATCCGTTCTTCGTGCTGATATCACTCAATGGGCTTGAAACCTCTCTCTTCGTTTTCCTTCTCCTCTTCTCATTCCACTATTACATCTCCAGGATAAGGAAAGGTGATTCGAAACTGACGAACTTCATTTTCTTTTCAATACTCCTCGCCCTTACAGCCATGACCAGGGATGATGGGGTTTACGTGTTCCTCGCCTTTCTCATAGACTACGTTTTCATTTTCAAGGGCCTTGAATTCAAGGGGAAGCTTAAAAACTTCTCTTTGATCCTGATACTTTTTATAATTTTTGTCTCGCCAATGTTCGTTTCAAGATACCTAGAATTCGGCTACTTCACGGGCAGCAATGCCTATTATTATTCAAGTCTATTCGCAAAAGACCTCGCCAACAATTTAATTTCAGCCCTGTCCAGGAAAGCAGTGGTTTTCGCCATGACGGTGAGTGTGATGAGCTTGATGGCTGGGAGCATAGTCTTAAGTTTCCTTGGGTTCTTCATCTCAAAAAGATCCAGGGATGGTCTAAACCTTCTCTATCCATTAATCATATTCTCACTCTTGGAACTCTTCCAATATTCTATGGTAATGCCAATTCTTCGTCTCAGATACATTCTTGCCGCGACAATAATATTGATTCTGGGTACAGGGATCCTCCTCTCCCATATCAAGAGAATTTCGAAAGGAGTCTTCTACGTATCCTTCCTTGCGCTCTTACTCGTTCTCTCCTATTTCACTGCAGCCATCTGGACGGGATATACGGACATAGGGGATTCTGATATAAGGGTTGGCATACTTTTGAACAGGCATGTGATAAACGCAGCAAAGTTCATGGAGGATGGGTTCCCGAATTCCAGGATAGGGGTCTCGCATATCGGGACTTTCGCCTACTTCTCACCTCACACGATAATCTCCGACAGAAACGGAAAGACCAGTTACGAGGCAACCGATTATAACATGCAGGGAAGGATAGATGAATATTTCGAAAAGAGGGGAGTGGAATATCTGGCAGGGTTCTTCTCAAAAGAAAACCTCGGAAGGGTTATAGAATCCGATATAATCTTTTCCGAGCCTGTTGATCAGAGGCTACAATTAAAGTTCAAACATGAATTCGGTTATTACGCGGTTGTTAGATTTAGAAAGGATTACGTCAGTCTCATGACTCTGTAATTTATAAATTTTTAGAAACATTTCTCTAAATATGTCTGAATCAAAAGTGTTTGCGGTTCGTACGTCTCCCAGAACTGTTTTAAAGGATTACGAGAGGCTTCTGAAGATCTCAAACTACAAGAAGGTTTTGCCAAAAAGAAAAAAGGTTATTCTAAAGATTAACCTTTCCTGGAGTTTGTTTTATCCGGCATGCTCTACCCCTCCATGGCAGCTCGATGGAGTCTTGAACGTTCTCAAAAAGGACGGTTATAAAGTCGTCCCGGTTGAGAATCAGACTGTTGTTACGCATCCCTGGAAGGGCGTTTATTTCAACAAATGGCTTCCCATCCTGAAAAAATTCAAGCTGGATTTTATCCCCTTGACAGACACGGAATGGGTTCCATACAAACCCAAAGGAGAAACGCCTGCAATGAACGAATTGTTTGGAGGGGAGCTGATCGTTCCCAAGATCTTCCTAGATTCCAGTGTCGTTCACCTCCCTACATTCAAAACCCACGGACACACAACAACAAGCGGTGCGATCAAGAACGCTTTCGGTGGACTGATCCCAAAATACAGGCATCACTCCCATAAAATCATACATGAAATCCTGGTTGATCTTTTGCAGATGCAGAAAGAGATACATTCAGGGATATTCGCTGTGATGGACGGTTCCATCGCTGGCAACGGAGCCGGTCCCAGAACAATGATCCCTGTGGAAGCGAACGTTCTCCTTGCAAGCGAAGACCAGGTAGCGATAGATTCCATCGCCTCGAAAATAATGGGATTCGACCCCATGAAAATAGATTTTATACGTTTCGCCCATGACAAGGGACTGGGAACAGGAGATCCCGGACAGATAGATATCATTGGGGATGAGATAAGGCATATGAATTTGAAATTCAGGGCAACCAGAAGTCCTGTTATTTATTTTGACCAGCTTTTGAGAAAGAGATTGGCCAAGTATCTCCCTTTCATTGAAAGGCTCTTCTTCCACACGCCGTTATTCAAAATACCCATCATGTGTTCAGGGGTTTATCACGACAGCTTTTGGTATCCCATCAGGGGTACGAGGAAGGTAAAGAAGTTTGAAAAAACGGGTTGGGGTGGAGTCTGGAATTCGTACGAATTCGGGGAGAGACCGGAATTCAAAAAACCCAAAGAGTGGGACCCCTATTAACTTTTTAAATAAAAACGTATTTTATTAGGTATGTCCGAAAAAATTCTCGTTACAGGAGGGGCAGGATTCATAGGCTCTCATTTAGTGGAGAGGCTCGTCAAAGATCATCAAGTGATCTGTATCGACAATTTCGATCCCTACTATGATCCAAAAGTGAAGAGAAAGAACATCGAACACCTGAGGGGGGATAAGAACTTCAAGTTGATGAAAATCGATGTCAGGGATAAAAAAAGTCTGGAAAAAATCTTTAAGGGCGGTGTTGATAAGGTTGCGCATTTAGCGGCAAAAGCGGGTGTCAGAGCCTCTATAGAGAACCCCTCGGCCTACATGGAGGTGAATGTTGGAGGGACTCTGAACCTTTTGGAGCTCTCGAGGATTTATAACGTTAAAAATTTCATTTATGCCTCCACTTCATCTGTCTACGGAAACAATAAAAAAATCCCGTTTTCAGAGAGCGATCCAGTGAATAATCCCATATCGCCGTATGCTTCGACCAAGCGTTCGGCAGAACTAATGTGCTACACCTACCATCATCTCTACGATATGCCTGTGACGTGTTTAAGGTTCTTTACAGTTTACGGCCCTCGGGGAAGACCTGACATGGCTATGTATAAATTCACCAGCCTGATAGATCAGGGGAAACCAATAGAGATGTATGGAGATGGAACATCCAAAAGGGATTACACCTATATAACAGATGTCGTTGACGGTATAACGAACGCCTTGAAGAAAAGGTTTGATTTTGAGATATTCAATCTCGGCAATTCAAAAACAGTCGAACTGAGATACATGATATCCCTCATAGAGAAGAATCTCGGTAAAAGGGCGAAGGTGGAACGAAAGCCCGAACAGCCGGGCGACGTTCCAGCGACGTGGGCGGACATCTCGAAGTCCAAACGTTTGCTGGGATACAAACCGAAAGTTTCGATAGAGGAAGGGGTAAAAAGGCTTGTTGATTGGTATAAGAAAAACAAATCCTAGTTCTTATAGACTTTCAATCCTCCCTTGTCTATCACTGTCTCGAAATGTGTGTCCAGATCGTATTCAAATTCGTTGCTCGCGTAAAAGAAATCGTAGAAAACGCATACGTTCTTCTCTTGAAAATCCACATCACCCAGATCGTAACCTTCCTTGTGAGTATACCACCATACGTAGGTATAGGAGTTGGAGTAGATTTTTTTGTCCATGCAATTTTCCTGGAGGTATTTGCCTGCCTCAGGAACCGATTTGAACCTGTGAGATCTCGGATAGTTGTCAAAACCGTACACAGTGATAATTCCGCTGCCTACCACAAGTACTATTACCAATGGAATTAGGTATTTCTCAAATTTGATCCCGCTTATTTTCAGGGTCTTCAACTTCATGAAGCAGTAGGCTGTTGCAACTGTTAAAACAGGGAGTACTGGCAAGAGATATCTGGCCCTTTTAACGGCCATGACTGAAATGGGTATTATGAAGAGGAGGAAGAACAGGATGAAGGGGAAAAAATTCTTATCTTTGTCCCTGAACATGAAATAAAATCCTCCTAGCATGAATGGGAGGAAGAGGGCAGCCATTATGACCGCATCAAAGATGTAAAATGAATAAAAATTCAGCAGAAGATTCGCCTCTGAAACCTCGACGCCCTTCGCGAAAAGGAAGTTTGCCCCTCCGAACGGTTCTCCGAAAATCCTAAGGTTGAAAGAAATCCAGGGGGTGATCGTTAGCAGGGCCACGATTATTGACAGGTAAAAATACCTGCTTTTGAGCAGATCTCTTTTCCATATCAGAATGAAAAGAATGAAAAATATGGCAACAGCACCACCGGTGTATTTTGTCAGGAAAATTATGCTGAGTAAAAACCCTGCGGGTACCAGGTATCTCTTATCCTTGAAGGATGAATAGAAAACGTAAAGGAAGAGTATTATGAAGAATATGAGAATCCCTTCCACCAGGGCTTTTGAGGAGTAAAACCAGTGCATGGGGTTCACAGCAAGGATAAAGGATGAATACAAACCGACCTCTCTGTTATACAGTCTCTTTCCGAGGAAGTAGACCACCACTATACTGAGAACTCCGAATATCGCGGAAACAGACCTAGCGACAAATTCGCTAATCCCGAACAGAGCGAAGAATGGGATCAATATCAATGGCTGTAAAGGCGGCCTTTGCGCCTCGCTGTATTCACCGTTCATGTATCCGTAGTCTATTCCTTCAAGGAGGCCTCTGGCAATGTTCATGTGCGTTGCTTCATCGTATATGAGATCGTTGTTGGAAATGGTGAAGACGCTTAGGATTCTCAGGATTGAAACTATCACTATCAGCCAGATTATGATCTTCTCTTTTTTCTTATCCATACCAACCTACCCTTTCCAGCCACATCCTCCTTGAAATCCTGAAACCGTCCTTTAAGGGGTTTAGCTTTGTTTCCCCCTTCCTTTCGTAATAGCGGCAAGGGGTCTCGATTATCTTCACCCCCTTTCTTATGCTCCTCAGCGTCATCTCGGTCTCTATCTCGAAGTTCTGTGCCTTAAGATTCAGTTTTTTAAAGGTTTTGCATTTGAATACCCTTATACCCGTAAGCATGTCATGTATCCTTTTGAAGAAAAGGATCGAAGCTGTCAGGTTTATCATTTTGTTTCCTATTCTGTTCAAGGTGGTGAATGCCTTTTCGTTTCCCTCGGATAACCTGTTGCCCATAACTATACTGTTACTTTCGAGCATCTTCAACATTTTTTTAATATCCAAAGGTTCGTAGCTTCCGTCAGAATCGAGCATCGCAACAGTTTCATTTTCATCTATCCTCTCCACGGCCTCTATCATGCCGTTACCCTTCCCCTTTCCGGACTGCACGAAGAACTCGCAACCGAATTTCTTTGCTATTTCCATGGTTCTGTCCTTGCTTCCGCCATCAACAATCAGGATCTTCAATCCAGGGAAGTGTTTCTTTATCTTGGGCAGGACCTCTTGTAGGCCCTTCTCCTCGTTCAGGGTCGGGAGCAAAAAAATCATGTTATTACCTCAGCCTCCCCCTTAATATAGCAATGGCAAACTTAAACGTGTCTCTAAAAAACTTCAGCTTGGATCTCCCTATCCTTTCATCTGCATTGATGGGGATCTCATTGTATCTGAAGCCCATGGTTATCGCTCGGGAAGTGAACTCAGCCTCGAAGTCCAAACCCCTTGCCCGTATTTTACAGGCCTCCACAACGTTCTTTCTGAATGCCCTCATTCCGGTTGTGACATCCGTGACCCTTTTGAAGAGTATGAAACTTGCATAGAATGCACCCATAATATTGGTCAATCCTCTAAGCAGTGACAAACCCTCAGGAATTCCGTTTTTGAACCTTGAACCGACAACCAAATCGTATCCATCCATGTTCTTGACCAGATTCGGAATCTCCTCGGGAGGGTACGTACAATCAGCATCTATGGTCACGACAACATCGTTCTTCGCAGCCCTGTATCCTGTTTTCAGGGCGATGGCCTTACCTTTGTTTGTTTTATGCACCAAAATCCTCACTCCCATTCTTTTGGCGATCTCTTTCGTTCTGTCCCTCGATCCGTCATCAACCACAATTATTTCGTCTCCATCAGAACAAACTTTTTTAACCCTTGTTATGACTTCCTTTATCCCGTCCTCCTCGTTGTATGCAGGTATAATGATGGTTTTTTTCATAGATATTCTTTATCGAAATCTTTTTTAAAAACTTGCTACAATATGGGTTATATGGTTTACGGGATCGAAAAACGTGTTTCGAAATTCTGGGGGAAATGCAAGAATCCCATTCTGATAATAATCCCTGTTCTGCTCCTTGTCGTTCCGAAGGCGCTTACTGGTCTTGAACTGGGAGATGGTTTACCAAGGGTCGCGGAGGCTGTTAAGCTTTCACAGGATCCCAACTTCTTACTCTATCCGTTACCTCCCCTATGGTATTACATGTCTGCTGTCGTGTGGATCTTGACGCAGAACATAAGGATAGTGGGATTGGTGAGTCCTGCGATAACCTGCATGCTGATTTACACAACCTACATATTCATGAAAAGGTTCATGAATGAGAGGATCGCGTTGTTAACGTACGTTTTCCTTCTGTTCACTCCCGAGCTCATCGCGAGGGGGATGTCCTCGTATCTGGAACCCCTGGCAGCGATATTCATTCTGCTTACACTCGATTTCTATTTGAGGGAGAAGCCTGTGAAATCAGGGATCATGTTCGGCCTTGCCCAGCTCTCGAAATATTCGAGCCTGTTCTTCATTCCTGCCCTGATAACACAGGAACTCATAACTAGCAGGAACCTCAGGAAGGTAGCTTCCGTGATTCTGATAATGGCAGTGATATCCTCACCGCTTTTGATCAGGAATTACATCCTCTACAACAACCCGACAGAACCGTGGGACATAAACGCAGCTCCCGGCGGTGCTGGCGAACACTTCAGCTTCTTTGGAAATCCTCTCAGATTTCTTGGAATGACGTATTCCTCGTATTACTTCAGCTCCACGAACGTGGGGGAGTTCGTGCCCGATGAAACGCATTTCGCTACAGGGGCTCTACTGTTCGATTGGGGGACCGTGGTGACCATGGAAACCCCTGGCGAACGAATCCTGAGGATACATGTTTTTGATATAATCGCCTCCGGACTGCTCTTTTTGTTAATGATCTATGGAGCGTTTTCTTTGTACAGGTATGACAGGAAAAAGTTCCTGATTGTTATAAACATCATATTCTGGTATGCCCTTCTCTTTGTTCCGTGGTCCTTGCGAGCCCTGGCTCCTGCAACAAGATATGTTTTAATAATTTTCCCGTTCCTTGCTTTGTTCTCGGCCTTCGGTTTCCACTCGTTCCAGAATAAAATAAAAAACGAAAAACTCCGCTATACATTTTATGTCATCATTTTCCTCTGTTTAATATATCTTTACATTCTGCAGATAGAGAGGGCCCTCCTTTTCCTGCAGCATTACAATGAGATAATAAACCACCCGTACATTGTTAACACTTTCGGTTCTCCGCTCTATCATTTATCATATTAATATAACATTTTGAATAAATCAATATTATGAAAAATTACAAAAAAATTCTAACCCTGCTAAGCATTGCTCTTTTGCTGGTTTTGCTCTACTTTTCCGATCTGCCGGGCGTTGTTGAGGTTCTGGCGGGAGCAGACATCCCACTCATTAGTATGTCTCTGGTTGTGTTGACTTTCAGTATTTTTATAAGAATAGTGAGATGGAAGCTTTTTCTTAAAAACCTGGACATAGATTCAACATGGAGTGAGTGTTCATATTCATACATGCCTGCCCTGTTCATTTCAAACTTCACCCCTGCCAGGATAGGCGAACCTTTGAGGTCCTACTTCCTCAAGAAGATAAAGAACGTTTCCATCTCGAAAACCATACCAAGCGTGATCATGGAAAGGGCCTTGGATATCCTAACGCTGGTTGTGCTCAGTGTTATGATATTGTTTACATTTAATCTGGGGCACATGGTTTATGTCGATGTTCTTTTGATCATTATACTCATAATTGCCGGTCTTGCCGTGCTCAGAAGCGAAAGGGTAGCCGGAAGGTTTTTAGGGCTGTTCTTCAGAATATTTTCCTTCCACCCTAAGCTGAAAGAGGCGGGGAAGAGAAGCACGGAGATCACCAAAAAGTTCCACAGAGGTTTCAGGATCAGGAAATCTATTCTTTCAATGGTTTTGATATTGTCCATACTGGTCTGGGTTACAGAGGGTCTCATATTCTACATTGCATTCCTCTCAATAGGCGTTGATCTCTCCCCTTTCCTGATAATATCGATATTTGCATTCTCTGTTCTGATGGGTGTGATAACCTTTCTGCCCGGAGGGATAGGATCAACGGAATTCGTTTTCGCCCTTATACTTTCCAGCTACATCTCCCTCCCACAGGCAACCGCAGGGATAATGCTCGGGAGATTCCTGACGTTCTGGCTGATAATGTTCGTGGCTAGCCTTTTCTGGAGGAAGATTTAATTTTTTCAAAAAGTTTTTCATATTCCTCGCTCACCCTGTCCCAGCCGAAATCCCTGCTGAAAGAAAAAGCGTTCTTACCGAGTTTTTTTCTTAAATTTTTATCTCTTATCAGCTTTTTTGCATTTTCCCTCAGTTCTTTATAATTTTTAGCAAGTAGCCCTGTTTTCCCATTTAGAATAACCTCAGGTATTGCACATGTTTTGTAGCCTACAGAAGGCTTCCCGCACGCACTTGCCTCCAGGAATATCAGACCAAATCCTTCCCACTTGGAGGCTGAAACGAAGAATGAACAGTTCTGGTAAAGTTTCACCAGTTCCCTTCTTCCGACATTTCCTAGAAAATCGATCCTTGCCTTCAGTTTTTTGGCCAGTTTCTTCAGGCTTTCCTTCTCCGGACCCTCTCCAACAATCTTAATCGGGAAGTCCAATTCGCCCGAAATCCTTATAAGCTCGTCTATTTTTTTGTGTTTTTCATGCCTGCCAACAAAGAGCATGTAATTTCGATCCTTCCATGTCGGCTTGAATATATCATCCACCCCGTCCCTTATTATCACAACCTTGCCTTCAGGAACGCCGTGCTCTATCAATTCCTTCTTGAGGTATCTGGAGATGCTCACCACTTTACTTCCGAATCTCAAGCTCTTTCTTCCGAGTCTGTTTACCGTGCTTCTCCCTATCTTCCTCAAACCCTTCTCGCTCAGGAATACGAATGGAAAACCGTGATAGGTCACGACAACGTTATTGAAACCAAAGAATGCGGGGTTCAACGTGGAATGATGGAGGTTTATAACATCATATCCCTTGGAGGCTGTCCTGAATGAGGGGAAGCTCCGGAAGAACAGGAAATCACTGGCCCTTCCCTTTACGAGCTTTCCTCCCTTAACTTTTTTGATCTTGAAGTTCTCTTCAGGAAAATCGTGATCAGATGTTATCACATGGACATCATGGTTCTTACCGATCCTCCTAGCCAGTTCAAACACTACGTGATCAACCCCTCTTCCCTGAAGGAACGTATCATTGACAAATGCTATTTTCATAGATTGATATTTGAAGGTAACAATAAAAATAAATTGGTTATTATAGTCTTTCAATTAGTTTACTAATTTCTTCTGCTCTCTTTTTGTACGTATATTTTTTGCTGTCATTGTATGCATTCTTTGCTATTTTTTTAGCCAGTTTATTGTTTTTTAGAACCTTGTTTATACCCTCTGCCATCGATTTTGGATTTTCTGCCTCGACCAAAATAGCATTTTTACCGTCTTCGAGTATGCCTTTGAGGCAGCCAACATTTGTGGCAATTATTGGTTTTTCAACAGCCATATATTCAAAAACCTTTAGGGGGGAAGCGAAGTATTCTGTATTTTTATTTCTAGAGTAGGGCGAAATTAGAAAATCGCTTGCGTTGAGATAGTCAGGATTCTTTTCATGAGGTATGCTTCTAATAAATATAATGTTGTTTTCTAAGTTCAATTCTTTTGAAATTCTTCTGAATTTTATAACTTGTTTGGGTAAACCTCCTACAATGTAGAGCTTTATGTTTTTGTTTTTACTAAAATATTTCATTGAATAAATTAAATCTTCAAGACCTTCCCTAAGGTTTATGCCCGAGTACATTAAAATTTTATGTTCTTTGGGAATGCCTAATTTTTTTCGGGAACTATTCTTAATTCCTTTCTTGAAGATTTCTCTTTCAAAACCAGTAGGAAAAAATAAAACTCTTCTATTGAAATTCTTTGCATAATTCTTTAACCAAAATGAAATCGTTATCAACGCATCAGAACCTTTCAATGCTCTTATTTCCATGCCCTTTGATAACATACGAACGAATGAACTTGCTTTTTCAAATCGGATATGTTCAATTCCATGCATTTCATATATAATTTTCTTTCTATGAATTCTTCTGGAAGTAACAAAGAAAAAGGTTATTATAGGATCTGCTAGATATATTATATCTGTTTCTGAAACAAGTATGTAGATAAAGGCAAAGAAAGAAAAAAATAAACGATCAATAAGATAGAAAAAATACCTACCTGGAAGACCCATTAAGGTTAGGACAGAGGAAAAAAATGTTTTTGGTAGAAATTTCAACTCTAAATTTGACTTCTTATAGAATTTTCTAATTTTTTCGCTGTTTCTCAAATTTATTGGAGATGATGGATACACAATTTTGATTTTGTGTTTCTTTGCTAAATGTTTACAATTATGAAAAGTTCGTATAGAATGAGCCTTTCTAAGCCAAGCTTCTCCCATAGCAACTTGTATAATTTTTTTCATAATGACTACTTAATAACCAAAGATTTCAAAAGTTTTTCCCATTTTTCTACATATTTGTCCCAATCATAGCCTCTTTCTATGATGAACTTATGTGCATTTTTACCAATTTTTTTCATTAATTTTTTATCACTCAGGAGTCTTTTCAATGTGATATAGATATCATCAACACTATCAGTCTTTATTTTTACCCCGTTCTTCCAGTTGTCTATTATTTCGGGGACACCTCCTACTTCTGTTCCAACAAAAACCTTTCCCATAGCCATCGCTTCTAGAACAACCGAGGAGAACCCTTCGGCCTTTGAGGGAAGGACTATCACGTCACATGCCTGCATGTATTCAGGGATATGCTTTCTGTGTACAAAACCAGTAAATATGACATTTTCTAATTGAAGTTTTTTCGCTAAATTTAACATTTTATTTTTTAATTCGCCTTCACCCACCAACAAAACGCTGTATTTAAATTTATCTTCATTTAGATTTTTGACAGCCTTCAGTAAATAATCAATTCCCTTTCTCTCGTTAAATCTACCAAAAAATCCTATAACCGGATATTTTAGTCTATATTTCTTAATAATATTTGATTTGGTTTTTGGATTGAAAATTTTTTTATCGACACCGTGATGGAGTACTATATAATTTGTTCTTATTTTCATCACAGAATCAAATGTCTTTTTTACCCATCTGCTGGAATAAACTAAAAAATCAACATGATTAAAAACATACTTTTCGATCATCCAGTATATCGGGTGTGTCAAATGTGTGAATGTATATTTTTTATAATGGTATCTTGTATATGCTTTTGAAGCATTTCTGGAAGTGCAGACAATTTTGGATTTTTTGAAAAATGAGTAGAGTATGGTTGTAATTGCGGGCGACCAATCCCAGCATAAAATCAAATCGCTAGGTTTATTTTTTTCATTTTTCCACAGCCTCAAAAAGGAGAAAAGTACCCATGTTAATAACATCCTAAATAATGGAATATCCAAAAATCTGACTCTGAATACTTTAACATTGTCCTCTAATTCAAAGGGTTTGGTTCCCTTAACCTTTCTGGTTATAACATTAACATCATGACCCCTGGATGCAAGTTTTTTTGATAATTCGACGACCGAAGATGCTAGATATATTTTTTTAATATTCTTGTTTGCAGTTGAATACGGATAATAGTAGTTGCAAAGTATCGTTATCTTCATCTTAAACACCTTGATATAATTTGAGATATTTTTTCATAGCTTTGTTTGATTCAAAAACTTTTGCTCTTTTGGTAGCTTTTACCGAGAATTTTTCAATTTTTTTTGGATTATCCAAAAAATGTGATATGGTACTACTTAATTCATCTATATTTCCATTGTTTACTAGTACTCCAGCATCACCTAAGATCTCACTCGTTGCTCCACTGTCATACCCAATAATCATACAACCGTAATTCATAGCTTCTATTATAACTCTTCCAAAAGGCTCAGCCCATTTCGAAGGAAAAATTAAAATTTTGGAATTTTTGTATAGATTTTTTAGTTTTTCATATTCAATGCTGCCCTTAAATTCAATGACACCCTCAAGTGAATGTTTTTTTATAGTGCTTTTTACCTTTCTTTTGAGATAGCCATCACCACAAATAATAATTTTCCAACCTTTTTGTTTAAATTTATTCTTAATTTGTTTAACTATTTTTAATAAATCATTTATACCTTTTTCAGGTATGAGTCTACCTACAAAAAGAATTGTATTAACTTTGTTATTAAAATTCGCTTTTTCTTCTATGTCTATGAAATTTGGTATAACATAAATGTCCTTACTAATACCGTTTTTAATGAGGCAGTTTTTCAAAAACTGGCTAGTAGAAGTTATCAAATCACTATTCTCTAATAAATTTAGCCATCTTTCACGATTGTTGACAAAAATTAGTGTGCTCATAAAATTAGAAAATATCCTTACTATGTTTTCCTTTTTCCGTAATGTACATTTAAGTAAGCCCATATAACTGCAAACATTACAAATTTCTTTTCCTATCAAAGGGCAGCCTTCTTTGCAGTAAAAACCATGATCCCTCACTGTAGTAATGACCCTTGTTCCAATTTTGTTTTTAATTGCAATCGAAGATTCCGTTGATATTAAAAAATGAGAATGGACAATATCCACGTTTTCCTTTTTACAAACATCTAGCAGTAATTTTTCAAATCTTTTTACATTTATTTTGTATCTGAGAAGATATGGAAGTTTCTTATCAAATCTTCTGTACCTGTATATTTTAATTCCTTTATAATAATCGATAGATCTTCTTTTTCCGCTAGTTACGACTATAAACTCTATTTTGGTTTTATTTTCAATTAACCAGTCAATCATCATTTTAATACTTTGTTCGATTCCGCCTACAATTTCAGGGTAAAAATATTCATGTGCTATACATATTTTCATATTATACCTCTATGAAACCCCAGAAAATAACCCACCCTCCTTACCAAGTTTATATAAGGACAGTAAAGAAAAACTTTAAAGCTTTTTCTCTTTCTAAAAATTCTGAAACTCGGCGAAATCAGATAAAGCAAAAATAAGATTATTAGTATTGCCAATAAGGAGAAACTATAAAAGAATGAAAATATGAGTAGAATTATATAGGCGTAAAAACCGAAAATGACAGACATAGATTTAAGTGAGTTGTAGTTTTTAAGAGAAAGGAATGGGAGTAGGATCTGGCCATCGCCTTTGCCATAAAGATAGAATTGTTTGAAAAGTTTTCTGAAATTGGATCTCATTCTCCAATTTACAACCGCATCTCTCGAGATCATGTATTTAGAACCTGTTTTTTTCAAATTGAAATTGAAAAGCGTGTCTTCTGCTGTATACAAATTTTCTGGATAGCCTCCTGCTCTTTTCCATGCCTCTTTGCTGAAAAAGGCAGACCTTGAAGAAGGTGGCCAATCTTGGGGGAGTTTCTTTATATCTGAACAAATCATCTCGCCTGCACAGAATTCAAAAAGATTATTTGGATAGGGTTTGAAAACACCTGCGACCACATCCACGTTTGTTTTTTTCTGGGTTTCTACTAAGTTCTTTAACCAATCCCTTTCAAGGATGCACCCACCATCTGTGGTGGCTATGAAGTCGCATTTGGCCTTTTTTATTGCAAAGTTTCTTCCTTGAGCAATATTGAAACCGTTTTTAACAAAAATACTCAAATTCTTTATTCTTTTTTTATAACTTTTTAGAATCTTAACTGTTTTATCTGTTGAACCCCCATCCACAAAAATAACCTCGTCAGGTTTTCGTGTCTGTTTCATGATCGAATCAAGAAGGTCTTTAACACTCTTTTCTTCATTCATTAATGTGCATATTAATGATACTTTCATAATTTCACTTTAATTTTTCATTAATAAACCTTTCAACTTTCCTATCAAAGCTTTTTACGAAATCGGCCCAAGAATACTTCCTAGACTCTTTCAAACCCTCTCCTCCCATTTTCTTTGCAAGCTTCGGGTTTTTCACGAGCCTTTGCATAGCATCGGAGAAGGCATCTGGTCTGGCGGGAACGAGCAGACCTGTCTTTCCTTGTTTTATGCTTTCTCTCGGACCTCCTTCATCTACGCTTATCACTGGTTTTTTCGAGGCACCTGCCTCTATGGGAACGATTCCCCAGTCTTCGTTTAATGCACAGAACAAAACAGCGTAGCAATTGCTGTAGAGGGAAAGCCATTCCCTGTTCTCAACGTCCTTCCTTACTATGATGTCTTTGGATACAGAAGCCATTCTCTTTATCTTTTCGAAATATTCAAGACTTTCCGGGTTCACCCCGCCTGCCAGCATAAGTTTAAAATCCGTTCCGTGCTTCTTTTTAAAATCGAGGAATGCGTTTATTGCAAGTTCTTGACGCTTGTGATAGGAAAAACGTGAAGGATAAAGGAAATAATGCTCATATTTGCCCGGCTTGAAATTACCTATGTCAGCTCCTGGATAGAGAATTTCTGTCCTATTTTTTTCTAAAAGTCCGCCATCCAAAACACGCGAAAGCGAGTTTTTTGAAATGCATAAAACCCTGTCGAAATGCTTCCAAGCCCTTTTCTCAAAATATTTGTAAACCTTTACTCCAAGTTTGTACATATTTCGGGATAAAAGGTTTTTACTTTTAATCTTTTCCCTAAAAAGCAGAGGATCGTGTGCTGCACGAAGCGGCGTCAAGCAAATCCCGAGGGTTGGTTTTGAATGGTTACGGAAGAGTATGAACTCTGCGACACCTCCTGTAGAAATAACCAGTGCATCATATTCTTCCAAAGGTATCTTGGAAATGGCAGCCAGCAGTGAAAAGCTTATTCCTCTGAAAAGATCTCCTATTATGGGAAGACTTTTCAAAACCTTTATATCATATTTGCGAAATTCGGGGTATGTTGTATCCGGAGTGTAGTGGTTAGTAAAAACCGTTATATCGTGATTAGAATGTTTTAGCAATTCAAGTATAATTCTTTCTCCTCCACCCTTGCCGTATATCCAGGCATGATACAAAGCTATTTTCATATGATCATCCAAGTTAAACTACCATTCGTATTTTAAAATACGCAGAATTAATAAATTAAACCCTTTCTCTCCAGTAGTTCAGCAGATCTTCCATGGTTTTTTCAAAGGGTGTTTCAGGCTTCCAGCCTGTGGTTTTACTGAATTTAGTGTGATCCCCCTGCAGGATTTCAACGTCCGAAGGTCTCATTCTGGAAGGATCTTTTTTAATCTTTATGTTTTTTTTCTTGCTCAGTTTCATGAGAAGGTCCAAAACTGACTGTATGGTTCTTGACTTTCCGGAACATACGTTATAAACATCCCCGAATTCGCATTTCTGCAGTGACAACCAGTAAGCTTTAACAACATCCCTAACATCCGAGAAATCCCTCTTAGCATTAAGGTTACCGACCTTAATTACCGGTTTTTGAATCCCCTTCTCTATCTGTGCAATCTGTTTGGAAAAGTTTGAGGTCACGAACACATCCCCTCTTCTGGGACCGGTATGATTGAACGCCCTCGTGATAACAGTCTTTAAACCATAAGACTTGTGGTATTGATAGGCTAATCGGTCCTGAGCAACCTTGGAAACCCCATAAGGACTAAGGGGCCTGAGTGGATTGGTTTCCCTTATTGGGACTTCATCAGGATACACCAGACCATATTCTTCGCTTGATCCAGCAATCTGTACCTTGGGGTCGACTTTCGATTTTCTGACTGCCTCAAAAAGATTTATTGTTCCTATGACATTTGTTGTCATTGTATCCGCAGGTGCATTCCAGGACATGGGAACAAAACTCTGCGCAGCAAGATGGAAAATATAATGAGGTTCGACGTTTGAAATCACCTTTTCAATTGAATGGGCATCCCTCATGTCTGCTTCTATCAGTTTTAGCTTATTCTTTATATGTTCAACGTTCTCTGTCTTGCTTCTCCACCTCTCTATGCCGTAAACCTCCATATTTTTATTTAGCATTAATTCTGACAAATGAGATCCAACAAAACCGGTTATACCGGTTATCAGTACTCTTTTCATCCTTTCACCTTGAATTTTTATATTTCTGTTATGTTATTTAATCTATAAAAATTAAATTAATATTTAAACCATTTAATAATTAACTTATTTGACCTCCAATTAACTTTTTGTATATTTCTTTAAAACAAAGAAATAATGATATGGATTTAATACTGGTCTGATTTCTTTTATTATTTTAAATTTCGTTCTAAAAAGATTTCTGATTCTTTCAATGGGGTAATTTTTCCTTCCCATTTCCCAGTGATGTTCTCCCTTGAATTTAATATCAGCGAAGAAATAAGGGATTCTGAAAAACATGTTTATGAATTGTCTTTTTAAAATCCTTCTAATAAGAGGGAATTTTAACAACAATTCAAAATAAAGACATGAATATGGGATAGAAATTATAACATATTTCTTTGTAACCCTGTGTAGTTCTTTTAAAGCTTTGTCCACCTCTTCCCATGGCAGATGTTCAAGAATTTCAAAAGCCAAAACAGCATCATAAGAATTGTTTTTAAATGGCAATCTTTTTATGTCTGCTACATAATCAGGTCTTAGTTCTTTATTTAAATCGCAAGTTTTCACTATAAAGCCATATTGTTTTAAATAATTTGATACTGTTTTATTACCAACACCGATTTCTAGAACTGTTTTCGGTTTCAATTTCTTGACCAAATCTATTTGATAAAAATAGGACATAAACCTTGTTATATCATCATAATTTTCATAATAAATTTCTTTGCTTAATTTCATTCACTCGCCTTATTTTAGACATGATTTTTAATGATTCTTTAATTTTTGTAATATATTAAAGCTTTTATCTGTTGTTTTGGTTCATGTATATCTTAATATTTAAATTTTTAATTACGAGGACAATAAGATAGTATGTCAATAGCCAGAAAAATAGGAGAAGGTATTTTAATACTTTCAACCAGAGAAGTAATCTTGACATTCTTGGGATTTTTAACTACCATAATTTTGATAAGATTTTTAGGGCTTTTTGATTTTGGTCTAGTAACTTTAACTCTAGCTACTGTTGAGATAGCGATTCTTTTTTTAGATTTGGATGTTGGCCGTGTTATCACAACAGATATGTCCAAAGAGCTTGGTGATAAAAGATTTGGTAGGGCAAAAAGCCTTTTAAAGAGATATGCACAGTTTGAAATTTTGATGGGATTTATATTATTAATAGTTGTGTTTTTTTCTTCTGAATTCGTTGGGGGAATATATAACGAGAAGATTGCCTCATTGATAAGAATCGCTGCTTTTATTTTGTTTTTTACCGGAATAAAAAACATATTTTCGGTTGTTTTCAGATCTCACCTAGAGTTTAAATATATTTCATTTATGAACATAATCGAAAGTTCTTTCCGTTTGTGTTTTGTGGCTCTTGCTTTATTAATAATGGGAGGCGGTGTTGTTGAAGCTATGATAGCTTATCCATTATCAATGTTCCTATCAATTATAATTTCTTTCCCTCTTTTAATGAGAACCACAAAATATTTGAAAAATGTAGAAACAGCTAGAGAAGGTTTATTTTTTAATACATTGAAAACCCATGGAAAATGGGTCATGAGTTCGGTACCAGTTAAGAGGATTGCAAATAACATAACACCATGGATATTGGAATTTCTGTTGGGCGTTAAAAGCGTCGCGATATTTGGTGTTGCAAACAAAACATATAATTTCTTTGGAATTTTCCTACGTTCTATAGAATCCACATTACTGCCCATAACACCAAAGAAAATAGTAAATCTACAAATAGTCAATAAAATATTAAGTAGGAGTGTGAAGTATTCTCTTTGGATTCATATACCATTAATAATTTTGTTGTGGATATTTGCACCTTTTATAATAATAACAATTTTCACAGAAAGTTATTTTGCCTCTATAGAAATTTTTAGAATTCTAATTTTCATATTTATAATTCATTCATTTGGATTTATCATAAGGCCTCTTTTTTATGCACTAAAGGCTCAAAAATATTTATTTTATATCTATCTCATTTTCTTAATATTAATAGTATCAACAGAATTTTTAATTGTAAGTGCAATGGGTTTGTCTGGTGTTGCCTTTGCTTTACTATTAAGTGAACTGATATCTCTATTTTTAGCATATTACATTGCATGGAAGATAAAACCTGATTTCAAAATAAAAATAAAGAGTTTTCTAAAAATAGATAATTTTGATAAAAAAATATTTAGAAAAATCACGAGACTAGAAAGATAGCCATTTTGGTCGTATTCGACTTATTTACATTGTGATTTTTGAAATCATTACATTATTCTGACTAATTTATACATATTTTAAACAAATTTTTAAGTCAATAGAAGAAAAATTAAATATGAAATATGCACTTTTGGTGTTATTAATTTTCATTTTAATTGGTTCGGGCTGTGTAGGTTTAACCCCAGAGGGCTTGGCCTATGCGAATCCTCTCGTGAAGGAGTTCATGGAGCAATATCCAAACGCTCAAGTTCAGGTTACACATTTCACTGCGTTACAGAGCCTCAGAATGCTTGAAAACATGTCTGTTGATTGTGGCAAAAACATAACAGCCAAGGAGTTCTACAGAATAACGATAGATGACCCTGACAGTAGATTGAACGTAGTTGCTTGGGTAGATTGGGAAGACAAAAAGTTAGAATGTGCTGTAAAGTATGGAGTAGGAGAAAACAAGACTATATCCAAACCAGGAGAACCGATAAAGAACTGTACCTCGCATGCAGAATTCAAGTGCTACGGTGACCATGTTTATTGGTTTGACTCATGTGGTCACAAACAGGAGAAGAAAGAATATTGTGAATATGGGTGTGAATTAGGTTTCTGCAAAGAAAAGAAAGAGGAATGCGAACCGCATGCTGAAATGAAATGCCACGAAGGTCACGTCTTCTGGTACGATTCCTGCGGGAACAGAGAAGAGAAGAAGGAGTACTGTGAATATGGATGCGAGAATGGAACATGTATAAATGAAACGACTAATTGTACTTCTCATTACGAATATAGATGTTACTCTGGACATGTGTACTGGTATGATAGCTGTGGGAGCAAAGAGGAAAAGAAAGAGTTCTGTAATTATGGGTGTGATAACGGTGAGTGTAAAACTGAACCAATTGAAGAGTGTATAGATTCAGATGGAGGGAAGAATTATTATGTGAAGGGGACTGTTACAAAAGGAACTCAATCGCTTTCTGACCACTGCAACGAAGACGGAACACTTACAGAAAAATACTGCGAGAACAATGAAATAAAAGCGGAAAAGATGAATTGTTCTGAAGGGTATGAATGTTCAGATGGTAAATGTGCGGTAAAAGAACCTGAACCTGGAGTCTCTTGGTATTATCCAAATTGGCCTTACAGGCAGATGATTTCAATAACTAACAATGTTTCAACTCTTGAGAATTATCAAGTAAAAATTGTTTTCGATTCTTCAAATATTGATTATTCGAAGACAATTGATGACGGTTCTGATTTGAGGTTTACATATTATGATTCAGCTTCAGAAGAAGAACAAGAAGTGAGTTACTGGATTGAGAACTGGGATGAAGCAAGTGAAAGTATTGTGTGGTTAAAGTCCCCGAGGATAGATGGAATTTATTATGTTTATTATGGGAATTGGGAAAATGTTAGCAAGGGTAACGGTGAAAATACGTTCGAGTTTTTTGATGACTTTAACGAATGGGACAATTCTGAATGGGGAAATCAATCTGATTGTGTAACTTTAGAAAATTCCATCTTAACTTTGACCACGAATAATAGCGAGTGTGGATTGCTCTCAAAAACCACTTTTGGCGTTGATTATTCATTGATAGTAAAGTTCAAGGACAATGTTAAAGGTGTTGTACTTCATCAGGCGACATGGACTGGTTGGTGGAGAAGTGATAATTTGGTGCTTGCTCAGCTTCACTCTTGGTCACCTGACGAAAAATTCTGGTTTGAAACTAAAATACACCCATCGGCAAATAGCTACATCACCGGTGAAGATACAGATACAGATTGGCATGTAGTTGAAATTAAAAGAAACTCAACAAACTCTCCTGTGTTCAATCTTGATGATAAGTATCTATGGGACAACTCACCAGACAAACCTATGCCTAATCTTGGTATAAGGTTAAGGTGTTTGAGTTATGCTGGCTATTCAGGTGGTGCCAGTTTTGATTATATTTTTGTAAGAAAATACTCCTTCCCCGAACCAACATATACGATCGGTGAAATTGAACACCACTAGTTTTGTATAATTACCTGCTGATAACTTAAAAGTCGATAAAATAGTTGCCTAAAAATAATCGTCTGATAAGATTATTTATATTAAATAATTAATTCGTCTCTATATAGAGTGAAAACATGGATGAAACAAAAAGAATCTACTATGGATATCCCGATAGAATGTGGGAAAAAAGGTATCATTCTAAATTTTTAATTAGAAGATATATTCATAGAACTCAGTATGAGACAATAATCAAATATGTGAAATTTTTTAAACCAAAATTAATTCTGGATTATGGTTGTGGTGAAGGTGTTTTATCTACATTACTGGCAGAAAGAGATTTTAATTTGATAGGTGTTGATATTTCAAAACCCAACATAAAAGTTGCAAAGAAACATAGCTTACAAAAACATTTGAATATAAAATATGTAATAGGAGATGTTGAAAATTTACCATTCAAAGATAACTCATTTGAATTGGTAGTTTCTTCGCATGTACTTGAACATTTAAATGAAATTGAAAAGGGGCTGTGTGAAATAAAGAAAATCTCCGAGAAAGCAATAATAGCAGTCCCAACATGTCTAAGTTTAAGTAGCCTATCAATGCTAGGTGGAGACGTGCCATGGAAAATAACTAAAAAGACGCCGTTTGCTGTTTTCTCGGGTTTACTTAAATTAACAAAAAATTTCAATAAAAATGGAGTTATTGAAAAATATTCGTCTAAAGAATTTCCACATGTCTGGTTTTACCCTTGGAAATTTAAAAGGATTTTAGAAAATAACGGTTTTAACGTTATAAAAATTGAAGCCAGTTCTCTTTGCCTTCCTTACATATCATATTTTTATCCGAATACCATTAAAATTTTCAAATTTATGGACAGGTTTAAGGATAAGAAACCACTTAACATTTTTGGTTATGGCACAACATACATAGTAGAGGTAAGGTGACTAATGGTAAAGATTTTATAAATTTTTAACATTTTATAGTTTATAGTCGGTGATTAAAATGAGAGTATTACTAGTAAAACCATTTTTTCAGATGTTCCCAGCAGAACTTCCAGTATTAGTAAACGAACCGCTAGGTCTAGAGTATCTTGCATCAGTCACACGAAAAGAACACGATATTTTGATATATGATTGTATTGCTGAAGGCTACAAAAGTTACAAAAAAATAATTTCAGGTGATATGCAACTTATACAAATCGGAACTGATATTATAAGTATAAAGAAGAAGATTAAAACATTCAATCCGGATGTTGTTGGTGTTACAGCTTCATTTTTTTCTCAAATGCCCTCTACACTTAGCATAACTAAAGCAGTTAAAGATATTGATAATTCTATAATAACCCTTATGGGTGGTCCGTATCCCTCCTCTTATGAAGAAAAAACACTAAAAAAAGATCCTAATTTAGACATAATGGCATACGGAGAAGGTGAAATGACATTCAAACATTTATTAGACAACAAATTTGAGAATCTTGAAAAAATTAGGGGAATAATGTATAGAAAGAAAAATAAAATAGTCAGAAATAAGCCTCAGAATATTATTACCAATTTGGATGAAATTCCATTTCCCTCTAGGGATATGGTTCCATTAAAAGTTTACAGTAGATTTTTAGGACCAAAAAAAAGATTTATCCTTAAAGCTGTTGACAATTTGATCGATTTTCCGGTATTTGGAGATTTTATTTTGAAATATTACGGGGATTACATTTACTCAAAAAGTAAAGGACCACGATTTCCAATATCCTCTATGATAACCAGCAGAAGTTGTCCTAACAGGTGTACATTTTGTGCTATTCATAATGTTTGGGGGATGCGATATAGAATGAGATCAGCAGAAAATGTTTTAAATGAAATGGAAATGCTATCTAATGAATATAATATAAGAGAGATATCCATACTTGACGATAACTTTACAGTTTCAAAAAAAAGGGCAATAGATATTTGCAAAGGCATCAAAGAAAGGAAATTGGATATGACTTTTCAGTTGCCTAGTGGTGTTTATATTCCAACTCTTGATAGAGAATTATTAACATGGCTTAAAAGAGCGGGTCTAACTAAAATATATTTTGGAATTGAAAGTGGAAACCAAAAGATTTTAGATAAAGTGGTTCGAAAAAGGATTGATTTGAAACAAACAAAAAAAATAATCAAACTCAGTAAAGAGGTTGGTTTAGAAACAAATGCTTTCTTTATTTTGGGGATGCCTGGGGAAACAAAAAAAACCATGTTGGATACAATTAAATTTGCTTATAAGAGTAAGTTAGATAACGCAAGGTTTCACATATATCAACCATTTCCTGGGACATACCTCTATGATTATGCGCTGAAAAGAGGCTACATAACTAAAGAATTTAGTCTTGATAAATTAAGAGTTAGAACTCCCGTTCCTGTCATCAAAACTAAAGATTTTACTCCAAATGATGTCCTTGATATGAAAAAAATAGCAAAAGATATGTTTTCAAAAAAGGTGCAATCTACATGAAAGTTCTTTACATAATACCGAATGAAAAGGTTGGCGGTGCCGGAACTTACGCCAATAATTTATTAAAAAATATTAAAGTAGATAAAGACTTTGTTAAAATTAATGAAATTTTTTCTATTAAAGAGGTTTTTTTGAAAAGCTTTTCTAAAATTAATAATGATGATTTTGATATAATACATTCTGTATATGAATTGCCTACATTTCTTTCTCTCTTTACTAAAAAACCCCTCGTTTCAAATATGCATGGGACTTATGCTTTGCATTATCTTGATAAGAGCAAGTTAAAGTATTTTATGAGACTCGCTTATAAAAAAGCCAATCTTATATCAATTTCAGATTATACAAGGGATCAGCTTCTGAAAAGAGATATCAAAAAAGTAAAAGTTGTGTATGGTGGTGTCGATTATAAATATTGGTCGAAAAGAGACGAAAATGATTATCTCAAAGAGAAATATGGCAAAGGTTTATTTATGCTTACTGTGGGAGCCATCAAAAGACGAAAAGGTCATCATATATTATATGAAGCCTTTCTAAAACTTAAGGAAGATTATCCAAATTTAAGATGGGTGGTTTGTGGAAAAAAATATGATGATATAATTGGTCCCCATAAAGATATCATATATGAAAAACCTAACAACGAAACTTTAAGAAAAATATATCATTCTTCAGATTTTTTTGCCATGACTTCTATCAATTATAAGGGACATTTTGAAGGATTCGGGCTAGTATTTCTTGAGGCTATGGCATCAGGTATCCCAGTTATTGGAAGTGATAGCGGCGGAGTACCATCAGCCATACCTAAAAAATGTGGTTGGCTGGCCAAAGAAGGTAATATTGATGATACTATAAAGATTATAAAACAGATGTTAGAAAATGACACCATTAGAAAACAAAAAATTAAAAATGCTAAAGAATGGGCAAAAAAACTGGATTGGAAAAATATTGCTAAGCAAGTGAAAAAATACTATGAAGAAGTTTTGAATAGTGTTTGAGTGAGATTTTAAGATTGATTTTTAAACCATTTTATGCATTCTTTCATACAAATCCGAAATTAATTAAAAGTTCCGTAACCTATACCCCTATAAATATAATCTTTACCCAGTTTTTCTGGATCATAAATCCTTCTGCAATCAACAAAAACAATTTTTTTACTTAGATTCTTTCTAAAATTAAGTTTTTTGAATTCTTTGTGATCTACTACCAAAACCACTGCATCATACTTTTCGGAAAAATCCCTTTCAACGTGATTTTTTAATTTGCATTCAAAAATTTCCTTTTTCTTGACGTAAGGATCTATAATTGTTAATTTTGCACCCGAATCTAATAATTTTTTGGTTATAGTTCTCGTTGGCGAATTTCTGTAATCTCCTGTGTTTGCTTTATAAGAGGCTCCAAGTATCAATATTTTCGAATCTTTAATGGATATACTAATTTCTTTTAAACCACTCTCTATCAAATTCACAACTTTATATGGCATATAATCGTTTACCTTCCTGCCAGCCAATATTATTTTTGGTTGATAATTTTTTTCTTGGGCTTTCTTTGTAAGATAGTATGGATCAACTGGTAAACAATGACCTCCTACACCTGGACCTGGATAATAAGGAATAAAATTCCATTTTGTTGATGCTGCCTTTAATACATCCATTATATCTACACCTAATCTATCAAAAATTAACGCAAATTCATTAACTAAAGCTATATTCAAATCTCTTTGTATGTTCTCTATGACTTTTGCCGCTTCTGCAGTTTTTATATTCTTTACCTGATGAACTTCACCTTTGGTTATAGTCTGGTAAATTTTCTTTATCATTTTGGAGGTCTTTTCGTCACTCGCTCCGAAAATCCTGTCTATTCTTTCTATGGGGTGTTTCTTGTCCCCGGGATTGTATCTCTCTGGGCAGTATCCAAGACCAAAATCTTTGATCATCTTTAAACCAGATTCTTCTAATATGGGTCCCAATACCTCTTCTGTTACTCCCGGGTAAACTGTAGATTCGAGTATTACAATCTGACCTTTTCTCAAACCTTTACTTACGTTCTTACCAGCACTTATTATAAAACTCAAATCAGGTTCTTTGTTTGATTTTATTGGTGTAGGTACTGTCAGAATTATAACCTCTGATTTTTTTACAGCATTCTCCGTGTCTTTTGTAGCTTCAAGTCTACCCTTTTTGATGACCCTTTCAAGGCGTTTTTGCAGATCCAAATCCTCCAAATAGGAAATGCCCTTATTTATTTTATTTATCTTTTCCTCGTCCAGATCTACCCCTGTGACATGAAATCCCTTTTCCGCAAAAAGAATCGAGGTTGGCAGACCAACGTAACCTATTCCTACTACACAAATTTTAACTGTCTTATTCTTAATTTTTGTTGTCATATGCTAAATGATATTAATGTATATTTATAAAATTTAATTTTCTACAAAATACACGAACAGTATTGATCAATATTCTCGCCAGGAGTTCCTGCACTTGGTGCACCGGAAGAAGAGTGTTGGGGGTTCGTCTGTTGATCTCGTCTGGATCATCCACCACACGGCTTCCTTGTGGCCGCATTTCGGACAGACCACCCTGATCTTTGGCAGGGCTTCCTTCTTTTCCTCGATCAGAACTACATCGTCAAGAGGTTTTTTCTCAATCTCTTCGGAGATTTCGATCGGTTTGTAGTCCTTGATCTTGTGGCCGCACTTCCTGCAAACAAGAATTGTTTTGTTTTTTTCCTTCTTTGAGACACAGACCAATCCGCATTTCGGGCAAAAATGCATTTTATCTCCTGACTTTTATAATAAGTGACCTATTTTTTGATAATTAAATATAAAAATGTAATGGTCACTACTGCGAGCACCACCCACCCTATGTTGGGCAACAAATACTCGGTTGCCCCTATCTTTATCCATCCAAGAAACGGTATTATGACCAGCATCTTGCCGTGGATTTGGGATGGGTTTATGTTCTTCTCGAAGGGAAGCTGTCTCCCGTTGTTGGCGTCGCCCATTGTCTGGAATGTTCCGTCCGCGTTTTTTGCGATAAGCCTGTGGACGATTGGGGTTGATTTCCCTTCAGGGGAAAAGACAATCACGTCCCCTATTTCAAGGAAATTCCAGTAAAGGCTGGAATCTGCTATTCCCTGTATTATAAGGATATCGCCCTTGTAGAACGTGGGAACCATGCTGTTGGATTCGACAGCAACAACGGGCATGTCTGTTGAAAGCGCAAAGGCCAAACCCTGGTTTATTCCCAATGCCAAGAAAATTCCAATGGCTATGTAAAACACCGTTCCAAACGTTCCCTCGATTTTTATCTTCGGTATCATTTAAATCCACTCGCTATCAGGTGAGCGATCCGGACAGGTTCTGGTGTTACTGAATGTATTGCAGTAAGATTTATAATTTTTTCGCATGTGTAATCATCTATTCCCTTGTTTTGGTAATATATTGTTTTCCTTCCCTTCAGAACCTTGTTCTTTACCTCAAATTTTTTTACCTTGCCTGCCTTTTCAATAAGGCCCCATCGGGTTTCGGAATCTTTGAATTTGGAGAGGGATTTTTCGATTGATTGCATGTTTGGACTGTCCCTTATTATCACTATAACGGGAAGCTTGGTTTTTTTGTGGAGCCTTTCAATGTCAACTATGTTGAACCCCCCGAACGTTATTCCGTCAAGCATTATCAGTCTGAGCTGTTCTTTGTGCTTACTCTCGTTCACTGCTTTTGCCAGCCTTTCCGTAACGTCGGTTCCATCAACCTTTATTTTGGTTCTTATTACGCCGTCTATCTGGACTCCTCCCCTGCACACCACTCCAATAAGCGTGGTTTCCCTGTCCTTGAACGTGAAGGGCGTGTCGTCCCAGCCTATTATCCTTATCTCACTCTTTATATTCTTGAACATAAAAATCGAAATTATCTCGATACCCTTTTGAATTCTTTACCAAACTCCTTTGCCTGATCGATTATTCTCTGAGAAGCATTCGAGAGGATTTTTACAGGATTGTCCGCCTTTACTATGAACTTTGGTTCGGAAAGGTAGGGGTGTTCGATCACGTAGGAAGCCTGTTTGGATCCAACCTTCCATGCGTTTTCCCTGAGAAGATTTAAGAATGTATGGGTTTCGTCTGATACTTCGAAAATTATCTTGTCCTTCCCTTTCTCGAGGAGTTTAAGTTTCATAAAAATCTATTATGTAGTGTTATATTTAAATGGTTTTGCAATTGGGATTATTTTTAAAAACTAATTAAAGGAATAATTATTATGTCAATATTTCGCGCATACGACATACGCGGGGTTTATCCAAAGGAACTGAACGAGGATATTGCATACAAAATAGGATTGGCTTTCGGGAAGTTCTTGGGTAAGGGAACGGTTGCGGTAGGAATGGATGCCAGAAACAGCGGACCCGCCCTGAAAGAGAATCTGGTAAAGGCCCTGCTTGAGATGGGTTTTGACGTGATAGATGTGGGTATGGTTCCAACGCCTCTCTTGTATTTCACTGTAGCCTACAACAAGATGAATGCAGGTATGATGGTTACAGGATCCCACAACCCAAAGGAATATAATGGGATAAAGCTCTGCGGTGAGAACGGCCTGTGTCTCTCTTATGAGACTGGTGTAAGAGATGTTGAAATGCTCGTTAGGAAAGGGGTAGAAACAAAAAAGCTGAAAGGGAACCTGATCAAGAAAGATATCGAAAGGGACTACATAAACTTTGTTCTGGGAAAGGTGAAATTCGAGAAAACTTTACGAATTGTTATAGATGCCGGGAACGGAACTGCCGGTAAGGTTTCTTCTGAATTGTTCAGGAGACTGGGATGTGAGGTTATTGAACTGTATTGCGAACCTGATGGGGATTTCCCTAACCATCATCCGGATCCGCTGGTAAAGGAAACCTTGAAGGACCTGCAGGCAAAGGTTTCTGAAACAAAGGCTGACCTGGGGATTGCCTTTGATGGGGATGGAGACAGGGTCAGTTTTGTTGATGAGAAAGGAGAAGTCTTACCTGATAACAGAGCGTTTGCCTTAATAATAGAGAACGTTCTCGAAAATAATCCAGGATCAAAAATACTCTATGAGGTTCTTTGCTCCAAACTCATAGAAGACGTTATAAAGGGGATGAAGGGCGTTCCTATCATATCGAGGGTAGGTCATTCCTACATACAGAAAACCATGTTTGATGAAAACTGTTTGCTGGGTGGAGAAACTTCCGGTCACTATTACTTCAAGGAAAATTTCAATTATGATGATGCAATATTCGCAGCGGTAAAACTGGCTGAATTGCTGTCAGTATCAGGAAAGGCTATTTCTGAGTTGACCGCAGCTCTCCCTTCGTACATGACGTCGGATGACACCAGAATTCACTGCCCTGATGACAAAAAGTTCAAGGTTGTGGAAAACATTAAGGAAAGATTCAAAAAAGACGGCTACAAAACGATAACCCTGGATGGTGTAAAGGTCGTGTTTGAGGATAAGAACTCCTGGTTTATAGTGAGACCATCCAATACGCAACCAGCTATCGTTCTCCGCTGGGAAGCAAAAGACAGGGAAGAATTCGAACGTGTGGGGAATTTTGTCAGAAAAGAAGTAGAGAACGGTATTAAGGCTATTTCCTGATTTCTTTGAGTATTTCCTTTGCGCGGGAAACACTGATGTTCTTCTCATCAGTCATTTTATTCGAAACCTTCTCTATTTCGTCTCCCTTCGCTCCTGCTGTTATAGCAATGTTCTTCGCATGCAAGCGCATATGACCTCGCTGGATTCCCTCTGTCGCCAGTGCGCGCAGAGCAGCGAAGTTTTGAGCAAGGCCGACTGCGGCGATAACCTCGGATAACTCTTTCGCTGTTTTAACACCAAGTATCTTGAGCGCGACCTTTGCTTCCGGTTTCGTTCGTGTCGCACCTCCAACTGTTCCTATTGCGATCGGAAGCTCTATTTCTCCAACAAGATCACCTTCCCTGTTCTTGTGATATTTCGTAAGGGGTTTGTATTTACCTGTTATGGAAGCGAAGGAATGGGCACCCGCTTCCACCGCTCGAAAATCGTTTCCTGTTGCGATCACCACTGCATCTACCCCGTTCATTATCCCTTTGTTGTGTGTTGCACACCTGTAGGGGTCGTTTACCGCGAGATGGTATGCTTCCAGAATTGCTTTCACAACCTCTTCTCCCTTCATCATACCCTTGGTGGATTTTTCGAGAACCTCCTTCTTCCAGATCGTCTTGGCTCTTGCCAATCTTCTGTCCGCGAGATTCGAGATTATCCTCAGTCTTACGTAACCCCTAGTCAGTTCCTCGAGCAAGGGTGAAATCCCCTCGCACATTGTATTCACGGCATTTGCTCCCATTGCATCGCGAACATCGACTAGCAAATGAACAATCAACATCTCTCCGACTTTAGAATCAACCTTCATGACTTCCAAATCCTTGGCTCCTCCCCCGAAGCTCACAAGAACTGAATCCCTTTCATTTGCCTTTGATATTATTTTTTCTTTGTTGTTCAGAATCGACTTTTTCGCTTTTTGGAAGTTCTTGAAACCCATAATTTGGATTTGGCCTATCATTACGGGATCATCACTCGAGGTTTTAAAACCTCCAGATTCCCTAGCGAGTTTGGCCGAGAAAGAAGCGGCGGCAACGACTGAAGGTTCTTCTATGCACATTGGAATTACGTAATCCTTTCCGTTTATGAGAAAATGGAGCCCGAGACCGAAGGGGAATTCACTCGTTCCCACAACATTCTCTATCATCCTGTCCGCGGTCTCCATCCCCAGGGATCCTGTCTTCTTAAGGATCTCAGCTTCCTCATCCGTTAGTTTAGCCAATTCTTTTATTATCTTCAATCGCTCTTCCGGGGATTTCTTGTAAAAGCCAGAAAATTTCGAATTATCCATACTCCCTCCTGTTTTACTTACTTATAGTTTTTTATTTAAAAAGAGTTCTTTACGTCAATTGTAGATTTTTAAATCTTGTGCAGGGTATAAGATTATGTTTGATCAAAAGAGGAAAGAAAGGTTAATGGAGAAACTGAAAAAAGCAAGGGGGAAGAAGGTTTTTCTGCAGGTTCCGGGGGGTCTGAAGATGGGGGCGTTAGATCTGATGGATTTTCTGGAGAAGAACAAGATCGAGGTTTTGCTTTCGCTGGAGCCATGTTTTGGGGCATGTGACCTGAGGGATAAGGAAGCGAAAAGTCTGGGATGCGATCTTCTCTTACATATAGGCCATTCTGATTTCGGCCTGAAAACCAAAATCCCGGTCATATATGAGGAATATGAAATCCCCTGCGATCCAATCCCCCTCCTTGAGTGGCATTTTAAAAAACTGGATTACGAGAGGATATCTCTCGTAACAACGATCCAGTTTGTTAACTGTTTGGGTGATGTAAAGAAATTCCTGGAGAAGAATGGGAAACAAGTTTACATAGGTTCATCGGGAAAGCTAAGAAACGGTCAGGTTCTTGGTTGCGACTTCTCGAGTGCGAAATCGCTTGAGAATAAGGTTGATTGTTTCCTGTTCATAGGATCAGGCAGATTCCATCCGCTCGGTCTTCAGGAAATCGTCAGCAAACCGGTCCTCTTCCTCGATCTCGAAAAAAAGAATTTCACCAATTTCCTTCGCGAGAAGGAGAGGCTGGAAACCCTCAGGATAATGCGTGTCCAGAAAGCGAGGGGCCTTATGAATTTCGGGATCGTTGTTTCCACAAAACCCGGACAGGTAAATCTGAAGACAACAGAAAGTATAAAGGAGAGGCTGGAAGCGAAGGGTAAGAATGCCTACATACTTGTGGCAGATCAGCTTACGCCTGAAAAACTGATCGGTCTGAAAATAGATGTTCTCGTGAATACAGCGTGTCCCAGGATGAAGGAAGATTTCGAGCAGTTCGGAAAGGTTATCCTGGATCCAAGGGATATAGATATCTTGGAACAATAGAACTAGAAAAAGCCCTCTTTTTTCTGTTCCCTCTTCTTCATTCTCTGTATCTTTCTTTCGTTCTGATCGACCCATCTGTTAACCTTTTCTGTCGCCTTCTTGTTGTTACCAACACCTGATGTGTTCCCTACTCCTACGATTATTACATTGGATCCTGTCTTGGTCCTTTTCAGGGATTCCTTGATCGCTTCGACAACGTCAGGGACCGCGTCTTTAATCGCCTTGCGCATGGGCATTATCGCTTCCTCTGGCTTCATCTTGACTATTATCGAGTCCAAGGGTATGTTGTTTTTAACAGCGACATCCTCGATGTAAGATTTCTCGACACCGGGTCCTCCCATGGCGACCCCTACGCCCTCGGCAACAGATCCTGTTTTTTCTCCCTCGAGCTTTGCAGCGGCGTCGATCGTTATTATCCTTGAAACCTTGTTTCTCGAAACCAGTTTCTCCACTGCCTTCCCCGGTCTACCCAGTCTTCCTCCAGGACCCTTTGCCTTCATGACAAAACAGTTCCTTTTGTCTATCTTAATATTCGCCATCACTATATCCTCCTCGATTTCCTTTGTTTTGCTTTTCCCTACCAGGTTTGCCACAACCAGAGGTCCTAACGCGTCACCTATCGGCTCTCCATTCGCCATGGCTTTCGTCCCCTTGAATACGGCTTTCGCGATCCTCTCTATCAAGGGGAGCTGCATCTGAAGTATCAGAGCGATTTGATAGGATTTAGTCTGCTTTATGAGCTCCACGTAATGTCTCACTATCTTTGCTATCATATGTAGTTCGATTCCGCCTGCCATGCCCATTCCCATGCTTGCCTTGCCCTCTTTATCCATTCCAGGGGCGACTTGGTTAACGAAGTACTGGAATCTCTGTTTCTCATTCTGTATGACCAATTCGAATTTTTTTACAACCCCGAAAGGATCGAGCGAGACAGGGGTGATAACAAAGAATTCAAAGAACCTCGAAACAGAATCCTTCAGTTTTTTCGTTGGTTTCTTGGATATCTTTTTTATTAGGAAACCCTTGGAGGAGTTGGACATGTATTCGAGCTCGGCAGCGGTTCTTTCGATTTTCCACATTATCTGGGATAGCATGAGCCTGGGATAGAAAAAGAAGAATATTACGAAGAATACGAAGTAGAGAATTGTTATCCACTCATTCCCGGCACCCCATTGAAAGAAAACCATGGTATCACGAATTCGGTATTTAAATTAGGATTGAACTATAATTTATATATTTTAAACCTTCAAGGTTAAATATTACTTGGTGTCTGTAATGAACAAAAACCATCAAAAAATAATCGTTGTATTTCTCTTCGCGATCGTAGGAATGTCAATATTCTCTTCAAGTGTTTCTGCAGGCCTGCTGTCTGATTTCTTTGATAAGATCAGAGAGTGGTTCGAATCCTCTCCCCTTGGAGGATTGTTCGCAAGGCCAGTAAAGAGAATGACAGAAATAGATCTTACATTCTACCCGGAAAGTTTCATCCTGAACCCCGAATCAACAGTCAACATAACCTCAGACTCGACAAAGGTCTCGAACTTCAACGGGGAGGTTTCGATAGATTTGGAAGGGGGTTTCGCTCTCCTGAAGGAAAGCAATTCACAGCTGACCATAGAGGAAAAGCTAGGAGAGATAGAAATACACAGTTTGGCTCTCAGCAACCTTGAACTCAAGAGTATGAAACTGAGCATGGTCTCGGGCAACTGGACGGAAACAGCAGAGAGTGGTTCCCTGAAGATGTACGATTTCTTGGGCAAGGGTGTGATAAAGGCTGATTCCATAGAACTGGTCGGGAACGTTTCAAAGGTCTCCAAGGAATGATTTTTTGGATAAATAATGGTATAAAAAACTTTTCTCCAATAGTCAATATTCTCAGGTGTGGAAATGGGAAGCGTAAAGGATCTTGAAATCGAATCTGAGCCCAAAGAGAAAGCCTTGGGTGTTGGAAGTTTCATTTTTTCTAACAGGTATTCTATCTTTGATTGGGGAGAGATGCCGGATCATATAGAATTTAAGGGGGATTCACTCGCCCTGATGTCTGCCTGGAATTTTGAGAAAGTATAAGTGATTTTATGAATAGGAGAGTGTATCAAACCCCACTTGTTTCTAGGTACACCACAAAAAGAATGCAGTATATCTGGTCGGATGAAAACAAGTTCAGAAAGTGGAGAAGAATGTGGATAGAGGTTGCAAAGGCAGAGAAAGAAATGGGGTTGGGTATAACTGGAGAACAGATAGAGGAGATGGAAACATTTGCTAAAAGGATAAATTACAAGGTTGCAGAAGCAAAGGAAAAGGTTATAAAGCATGATGTACTTTCGCATATTTTCGCGTACGGAGAGCAGTGTCCAAAGGCAAAGCCCATAATACACCTAGGTCTGACAAGTTGCGATGTTACAGATAACGCAGAACTTTTACAGCTCAGGGAAGGGATGGTGGAAGTTAGAAAAGAACTTACAAACACGATTTATCTTGTTGATGATTTCGCTGGTAAATACAAGGACATGGTCACGCTGGCGTTTACACATTACCAACCAGCACAGCCAACAACAATAGGAAAAAGAGCGACACTCTGGGGCTATGATCTCATCATGGATATGGAGGACATCGAGAATATTTTGGATAATTTTAAAGGTAGGGGAATAAAGGGAGCGACAGGGACGCAGGCAAGCTTCTTGAAGCTCTTCAATGGAGACAAAGAAAAGGTTAAAGAATTAGAAAGGAAAGTGGTGACAGCCTTGGGTTTTGAAGGTGTCTATCCTGTTACAGGACAAACCTATCCAAGAAAATTTGATTATAAAGTGCTTTCTGTCCTCGCGGGGATAGCACAGAGTGCTCACAAGTTTTCAACAGATATCAGACTTCTGCAGAACCGCAAGGAAATGGAGGAACCGTTTGGAAAGAAACAGAAAGGGAGTTCTGCAATGGCTTATAAGAGGAATCCCATGAAGGCGGAAAGGACGGGTTCTTTGAGCAGACATGCAATGGTTTTGCCTTTGGAGGCCCTGTTTACGGGAGCATTACAATGGTTCGAAAGGACTTTGGATGATTCTGCAGGGAGGAGAATTTACATACCTGAAGCCTTCCTGAGTACGGATGCCGTCCTGAATCTCTATATGAAAATAATGGAAGATCCCGTAATTTACCCAAAGATAATCGAAAAAAATCTGAGAGAGGAACTTCCATTCTTGATAACCGAGAACATTATAATGGAGGTCGTTAAGAGGGGAGGTGACAGACAGGAAGTGCATGGATTGATAAGGGATCACTCAATGGAAGCTGGCAGAAGAATCAAGGAGGAAGGCCTGCCCAATGATCTTCTCGAAAGAATAGCAAAGGATGAAAAAATTCCTCTTGATAAAAAGGATATCGAAAACCTGTACAATGAAAGTTTCTCCGGTTCGACACCCATACAGGGTTTGTCAGAACAACAGGTTGATGATTTTAGAAGGGATTTAAGTGGCCCAATTATCGAGGAATACAGAGATCTTTTGGGTCTAAAATCAGATGTTAAGGTTTAGTTTACGTTTTCTCCCTGCTCGTTCCCATTTCCACTATCTTGGCATAGGCAGGTCTTGTTATCAGTATCCCCACGAGCACGCCGACAACAGTTGTTATTGCGAAGCCTCGGACCAGGCCGACTCCAAGCGACATCAATGGAACCATCGCAGCGATGGTTGTGGATGCCGATCCAAAGATTATAAAGAATGCGCGTTTGATCCTGTCCTTGATGGTGTATAATATCTTCCTTTCCTCTTCTCTTCTGGTGAGGGTTTCGTCGGCTATAACGATCATGTTGTCCACCCCCACCCCTATCGCAGCTATTATTCCGCCTATTGCCGGCAGATCAATTGTCCATGTGAGCAGACCGAGAATAGGGATTAACAAAGCTCCTATCCATGCTATCACGTCTACCTCGTGTTTCTTCCACCATGCTGCTCCTATAACGAGCGCGTTGAGCATGAGGACGGGAACCCATATCACCCAGTCGTTGCTGGCCGCTATTCCGAGTATTATGACGATCTCGGAAAGACCGATAAATACCAAGGGGATGGAAACGCGGAGCTTTCTGTATCTTGCGAACACAACTATTATAACAGCTATCGCAGCGAACAGTCCGGCGTACATCGCTGAGGTTACGAACCCCTTTCCTAGTGTTGGTGATATAACGCCTACGGAAACGGTTTCCAGGCTGACTGGTAATGCTCCGGACCTAAGGATTGTCTGGAGGTTGAGTTTTTCCTTTGTGGCATCCTCTCTCGTCTCCCGTGACCCCTCTATCTGCGGGGTCGTGTAGATCTTTCCTCCGAGTGTGGATGCTATCCTGAGACTGGAAACCAACTGATTATCAAGGTAAAGGAATATCTGTGAATCCTTTAGATAGTAGTCTCCTGATTGGAGATCCATCTGGCTTGGTATGCCCGATGTTATCTTGGCGAATCTCTCGGCTCCTTTCTCTGAGACAAGGATTCCGAAGTAGAACGAGAAGAATTGGCCACGGGGAATTATTCCAGAATGTTGAGGGTCAGAATAAACTAGTTCGATATCCTCTCCCCTGTAGGCTGTTCCCAGGAAGAACAATTCGCCCCCTGTTTCCGTTGCATTGATATACTCAAAATCAATCCCGTCCAATGTAAAGGTCTCATTCGGTCTCACCGTGAGTTCGCCCAGAAGGACGGTATTGTTCTCTGTCAGCTCTACAGGGTAGGCGTTTTCCCCGAGCTGGAAGTTGCCCTTGCCTTTACTGAGAAAAACAGGTTTCGATATTTTGGCTTCAAAATTTCCCTGTTTGGAAAGAAGATCTGAGACCACCTCCCTTCCCAAGCCGGCGGCCTCTATCTGGACGAAATATTCGCCGCCAATCGATCTTATGGGGAAGAATCTCACCTCTCTGAGACCGTAGATATTCGCTCTAGTCTGGAGGGTCGCGATAATCTGGTCTATCATCTCGCCGGAGGCGTTTTCCTTTGGCTGGAGGAGGATTCGCGTTCCTCCCTTTATGTCAAGCCCAAAGTCGAGGTTTGTTCTGTCTATCTCCATGACGTCTATTCCCAGGCCGCTCTCGTTGACAAAGAATTTGTATCTGTTTCTGTCGGCTGTTAACGTTATGTTGCCTTTGTAATCCTTTGCCAGGCTCTCCCATTCATCAACTCTGTATATCTTTTCTCCATTTACGTGCGAAATAATCATGCCCTGCTGTAGAACGCCTTTCGCCGGGGAGGTATCGTAGACGTACGCCACCTGAACACCAACGTAATGCGGCTTAAGGATTATTGCAAGTATCGCTCCAGTCACCATTATCAGCAATAGTAAAAGCCTCCAATACTTCAACATCAGATCAACCCCTTTCTCTCACAATACCACTTAAGTATGACAGAGTTCATTAACCATGTATTCATTATGTCTATCGCCAACCCTATGATCAGGACTGTTGCTATCTGTGAAAGTACAGGAGATATCGCAGACAACAGCAAGGCGGTCAGGGCTGCTATTGACGTGATGGTCATGGTCAATCCTGTCTTCAGGGCTCTGCGTATCTTTTCACTGAGTGTTTTATCCTCTGACTCCCTGAGCAACCGGGAGGTTAACATTATGTCGGTATCCACTGAGTAACCTATCAACATTAGCAACGCAGCAAGCCCTGCCAGCGATAGTTCGATTCCGAAAACCTGCATTAATCCCAGGGTAATGAGTATGTCGGACATTGCAGACATTATGACAGCTATGGAAGGGACGAACGTACGGAAGATAACGAAAACTATTATGCCCATGAATATGAAGGCTATTATTATCGCCAGCTGCGCCTGTGACCAGAACGTCGCTCCTAAAGAAGGTCCGATGGTTTCGATTGATACATCTCGAGTTTCAACGCCCATTGTCTTCAGCTCGCTGAGGATGTTATCCGGCTCTATCTCGCTTGAGGTTTCTATCAGCGTTCCATACCCCTCAAAACTTCTTGTTTCCCGGACGTTTATTGGTGTGAACTTCTCCTTTAACTCCGTCTCTATGTTCGCCACATCCAACCTGTTCTCAGTGTTTATTGTTATCAGTGTTCCGCCCTTCAGTTCGATCGATCTCTGGAACCATTCTCCTGTCTGATTGTATTGACTGATGAGGATTCCAGCTGATGTTAGCAGAAAGATAATTGGAACTGCAAGGAAGAGTTTATAATTCGGAAGTTTCATGAAATCACGTATAGATTATGTTATGATATTATGTTTAAATAAGTGGTATCCATAGGTTTTAATATGTTCGATGTTGTCGTGGTAGGGGCAGGGCCTGTCGGTCTGTACACAACAAAGCTGTGCGAAGATCTAGGATATAAGGTTGTCGTGCTTGAAGAGCATGGGAAGATTGGCGAACCCCTGCAGTGTTCAGGTCTGATCTCAAGTAACATAGAGAAATTTTTTTCTGATATAAAAGAATGGAATGTCATTGATAACGAGGTGGATTCGGCAATAGTTCATTCGCCGAAGAATGAATTTGTTCTCAAGAAGAAAAATGCTGCATACGTGATTGATCGTTCGAAGTTTGACAAAAGGTTGGGAGGAATAGTTAAATCGAAAATTCTGCTCAACTGTAAAGTGGGTAGTATCGTGGTGAGGAAAGATTGTGTAGAGGTTAACACCACTAAAGGAAGGGTAAGGGGGAGGCTGGTGGGAGGGTGTGATGGAACGAATTCAGTAGTTGCGAAGGGTCTGTGCGTAAAACCGAAGGAGAAAATCAAAGGGCTGATAGGGGTTGTTAATGAAAAAAGTTATTCCAAGAATGTTGATCTTTACTTCGACAAGAGCAGGTTGAAGGATGGATTCTTCTGGAAAATCCCGAGGGGCAGAAAACTGGAGTATGGTGTGTTGGGAAGGGATGTGAATTTTAATGATCTGGAAAAATTCTTCGGTATCAAGAAATACGAAAAATTCGCGGGTCTCATACCAATAGGCTCTGTTAAAAAAAGCTATTTCGACCGTATACTTCTTATTGGGGATGCAGCAGGGCAGGTGAAGCCGTGGTCTGGAGGCGGGGTGGTGTATGGGCTGACATCTGCGAGTATTGCCTCCTCTGTGATGAAAAGGGCTTTCGAGAAAAACGATTTCAGCGAGAGGGTTTTGAAGGAATATGAGACCCTTTGGAGAGCCAGAATAGGGAAACAGATAGGATTCGGGTTGTTTTTGAGGAAGATCATAAAGACCGTGAATAATATGCAGTTGGAAATGCTGTTCAGGACGGGCAAACTGATGGATTTCAGATGGATGGATATGGATTTTATATTTTAAAACAAATATTTTCAGATGAGTTTCAAGAAATTTCTCGGAGATTTCGAAATAGACAAAAGGTCGGGGTATTCGATGGTAGATGTTGTTAGGGTTTTCAAGATTCTTTCAGAAAGGTCTATAGGAAGGATTTTGCTCATAAAAGAATTGGATATGGGTGAAGCAACGGTTAAAACCATTGTAAAGAACCTCAGGAAGCGTGGGTTCACCAAAAATTCAACCAGAGGCGAGGTTCTGACCAAAAAAGGCAAGAAGGTAGCGGATTATCTGAACAGGAAAGTTTCCATTGCCTTCAGGGTTCGAATTCCATCCATAAGCAAAAAACCCACAGTTGCCCTAATAGTCAAGAATGCGTCCAAGAAGGTGAAAATGGGTATCGAACAGAGGGATGAAGGCATGAAGATGGGAGTTAAGGTTACCACACTTGTTTTCCAAGGGAAACGGGTGAAATTCCCGGGGACAGGGGACGTTGTCAGGGGTCTGGAAAATCTGGAAGTTGAAGATAATGATGTCATAATAATCGCTTCAGGAGAAAATAAGACAAAGGCAGAACGCGGAGGGATCGCGGCCACGCTGACCCTCATATGAGTTTCAGTCCAAAATCCGTGTAGAAAAAGGGGTTTCTTTCGAGGGTTCTTCCGAGGTCTGAAAAGTATCCCTTTATGGGATTTCCATTGCCCGGATAAAGAAGTATCTGTTCCATTTCTTTTTCTCTTTGTGATTTTCCGTAACCACCGCCGCCGCAGTATGATTCTCTCTCGGTCGCCAGCCTCCATTCAACCTTGTCTCCTTTCTTGAGAATTTCCTGATCTATACTGTTTTCCCCTATCCTGTACTCGTTGGTTTCACCGTCTTTCACCCAGAACTCAAGGTAGGCCATATTCCCGTCAATTTTAGATCCGTCCTTTTTTCCGTCCATGGAATCCAGATAAAAAGTTCGTGTATTCTCGTCATAGCTTATCTTTAGATCCATACCATTCTTCTGGGATGCCTCCAACGTTAGCTCATAAACAGTTTTTCCCGCTTCCTCGTTTTCCATGAAAATGCTCTGGTAGGTGAGCTGGTCGTTGAAAAACACGGGTTCTGTGTATTCGACCTTCAGGAAATCATTCTTTCCCTGATATTCGTTTTTTTGTTCAACAATGGTATAATCCAATTCATTCATCGCCTTGAATTCCAGATCCAATGGTTTTTCGATTGCCCTCTCCCTCTTTTTGGAGAGGTGATATTGGTTCTCGGTCCTGTCTGGTTCTTCCCTGATTTCCTTGTAATCCTTATAGAGTGACTCTATCTCCTCTTCGCTGTAAACTATCTCGAACCCCTCATCCTCTTGGTTTTCCTCACTGTCTTCTAAATTCTCTTCGTCTTCCTCTAGATCTTCAAAAAAATCGAGGTCCTCAAATCTGGATAATTTATCCATATTTAGAAGAGGAAACAGGATTTAAATAATTTTTGTTTCAGAATCAGTCAGCCATTTCGAATTTAAGTCCGTAGTGTATCAGTCCGTCGCTCCCGTCCTCGCACATCTTTCTGAAAACCGACCGAACGCGTTTCCCTGTCTTGATGTTTTCTATATCCCCTACGATCTGTGCTGCTATGTTTGCCCCTTCATCCAAATGTACGATGGCAACGACGTAGGGGGTGTAGTGTTCAAAGCCTTCCGGAGCTGTCCTTATGATCGTGTATGAAACTATCTTCCCCTTTCCGCTAAAGGGGAATTCACGGATGTTCCCGCTCCTCCTGCATTCCGGGCATAAATTACGAGGTGGGAAGTAAACGTTTTTACATTTCAGACATTTGGTTCCTACAAGATTATACTTGGGTTTCTTCAGTCTCCAGAACAAAGGAACAGACCTGTAAGGCATGTCATTCCCTCCCCAATATGTGGACCAGAGAACTGGCTCCACTACCTCCTATATTGTGCGTCAATCCCACTCTTGCTTTTTTTACCTGGTTAGAGGCTTCACCTCTCAGCTGTTTTACAACCTCAACTATCTGTTTGATACCTGTTGCCCCGACAGGATGACCCATCTTCAATCCCCCGTCAGTATTGACTGGGATTTTCCCGCCTATCATTACATCTTTTTTCAAAAGCAGTTCCTTTCCCTTTCCCTTCTTGCAAAATCCAAGGTCTTCATACGCCAATATCTCAGCTATGCTGAAACAATCGTGAACTTCTGCAATGTCTATTTCATTAGGTTTCATGTCTGCCTGCCTGTAAGCCTTTTTCGCAGCTATCTGCGTGGCGGGTATTTCTGTCAGACTGATCCTGTTGTGGAGTGCGAGTGTGTCTGAAGCCTGCCCACTGCCAAGTATCCAGATTGGGTTTTTGAATTTCTTTGCAACCTTTTCCGAAGCCAAAACAACGGCAGCAGCCCCATCTGTTATGGGAGAACAATCAAGAAGTCTGAGCGGATCTGCTATGAGGGGCGAACGTAAAACATCATCTACCGTTATCTCATAATTGAACTGTGCGTAGGGGTTATTGAGACCGTGTTTATGATTCTTCACAGGGACAAGGGCAAGCTCTTTTCTCGTCAGTTTGTATTTCTCCATGTAGGCCTTTGCCATGAGGGCGTAAAGGCCGACAAATGTCAGGCCTATTGATGACTCCCATTCCTGATCTCCTGCTCCCATTAACGTTGATATTGCTCCTGACCCCTTTATGTCTGTCATCTTCTCTGCTCCTCCAGCCATAACCATATCATACTCTCCTGAAAGTATCGAAAGGTAGGCCTTACGGAAGGCCAGCGCTCCGGATGCACAGGCGGATTCACACCTGGTTGCAGGTATGGGATTAAGACCGGCCTGGTCAACAGCCAGAGCTCCCAGATGCTCTTGGCCTATAAACCTACCGGCGGACATGTTTCCTATGTACAGCGCCTGAACATTCTTTCCGTCTATGCCTGCATCTTTGAGAGCGAGTGCACCAGCCTCTGTCGAGAGGTCTCGCAGAGACTTCATCCAGTGTTCACCGAGTTTCGTGCATCCAACCCCGACAGCTGCGACTCTCATCTTTAATCACCCTTCAACTTCTTTCTTAACCTGACGTACGTTCCGTAATCTATGTTCTCTTTTCTGTCTATATAAAAATCGGTTTTTTTAGCAAGATTTACCCTCTCCAAGATCTTATCAGTTACTAAGAATGAAAAGGAGTCAGAGCCTGCTCCTGAACCATAAGACGTTATGAATATCCTTTCACCAGGTTTCGCTTTGTCCAATACCCTTGAAAGGCCCAGAAGGCTTGAACCGGAATAGCAATTACCTATCTTTCTCACAACCATTCCCAGTTCCACCTGGTTCTTTGAGAAACCCAAGGATTTTGCAGCCTTTAAAGGGAACTTGCCATTGGGCATATGGAAAACAACATGATTGAAATCAGAGGGCTTCATGGAGAGTTTTTCAAGAAGTCTGCCTGTTGCAGAGATAACATGCTTGAAGTAGGCTGGCTTTCCTGTGAATCTTGCTCCATGGCTAGGATAGTCAGCTCCCTCTCTCCTCCAGAAATCGGATGTGTCTGTTGTGTATGAACACGTCCCTTCAAGAACCGCTAGCGGGTTCTTGCCTATGATGTAGGCAGCTCCGCCGGCAGCAGCCGTATACTCCAAGGCGTCTCCTGGTTTGGATTGAGCACAGTCCGCTCCTATCGCCATCCCATATTTTATCTCACCAGATTTCACAAGGGCATAACAGCATTGCATCCCGGCTGTCCCTGCCTTGCAGGCGAATTCCAAATCTGCAAGCATCAATTCCGGTCCTAGGCTGAGGGCATCAGCAACAACAGTTCCAGAGGGTTTCACGGCATAAGGGTGAGATTCGGAACCTATGTATAACGCCCCCACATCTTGGGGGTTTATCCCTGCCCTCAGCAGGGCGTTCCTCCCTGCCTCGACACTTATTGTTATCGTATCCTCATCCTTGTCTGGAACTGATTTTTCCTCTACGAGAAGGCCTTTCCTGATGGTTTCAGGGTCTGCCTTCCATACCCTTGCTATTTCATCTACGCTTATTCTGAATCTTGGAATGTAAGCTCCATACCCCACTATCCCTATTTTCATGCCATCATCTAAGCTATTTAATATAAGAAGGTTACTTAAATGTTTTTAAATATTTTAATTAAAATCCGGCAATCGTAGTAAAAGTGGCCAAAGGGTAATATCCAATCGTTGTGCTAAATAGTTTTAAATAATCCGATCAATTATATGAGATTATGAAAGTCGAACTTAAGGAAGTGGTAAAGAAATATTACTGGGTTTTTTTACTGATCTTAATATTCTCAACAGCGTTCTATCTGAGGGGCATACCTGGAACGAAACTTGAATACCCCAGACTTCAGGCAATAGATCCCTACTTCATATTCAGGATGGGAGAGGAGATAGTTGAGGGAAGAGGCCTGCCCACCAGCGACCCGTATGCACAGTGGGGAACGACGCTCGGAGGAGCGGACAGAACCAGGGAGAGTATTGTGACCTTCTACATCTACCCCCTGCTCTACTTCATGATAAATCCCATTCTTAACGTACCCTTTTACTTTGTTGGTGTCTGGGGACCCGCGTTCTTCGGAGCGTTGCAGGTTCTTTTCATGTACTTCCTTGGTAAGGAACTTTTCAACCGCAAGGTCGGTCTGTTGTCGGCCGCGTTCCTGGCATTCGTTCCTGGTATTCTTTACAGGACTTCTGCAGGTTTCATAGAGAAAGAGCCTGTGGGGGGAATGTTCATGATCCTGTCTTTCCTGTTCTTTGTCAAGTCCTTCAAGGTAGGGAGTATAGACAGGGAAATTTCATGGAGACACATTCTTTTCCATCCGTTTTCGGTCCTACACAGAACCAGTTTCAGCGAAGAGAGGATAAGAACTGCCAAAACCGTTCTGTATGGCATTTCAGCGGGAGTCTTCCTTTTCCTTATGTCACTCAGCTGGGGGGGTGTGAAGATACCTTTGATCGTCGTCTCACTTTTCGTAATCGTCTCTATCCTGCTCAACAGATATGATTCGAAATTACTGCTTTCGTATACCTCGTTCTTTGTTTCCTTTTTCATAATCTTTGCGGTAGTGTGGTATTCGGGTCTGGCAGTCCCGGCAGTATACATTCAAGGGGTTGAGATGCTTTCAAATTATGTGGCCTTGGGAATTATTTTAATAAGGTTTGGTATTGAAAGGTTCAGAATGGTTGAAGAGAAATACCTTCCTTATGCGCTTCCTGTCCTGTTCGTGGCAGGTTTGTTCGTTTTCGGGGTTGCGTCTTATGTTGATGTGGAATTAGGGGAATGGACATCCAATCTCATAATCAAAACATCACAACCCATATCGCACGGGGTGATAGCATCAACTGTCGCCGAATCCCAGACAGCCGGCGGATTCATAAAGGACTCTGCGACAACCTTCGGAACAGGTTATGCCATTGCTGCCCTGAAATGGCCTGGATTTACGATATACTTCTCCGTGGTTTATTTTTCATGGATAGGCTTGTTCCTAATGATGTATGAATTCGCCTTCAAAAAGAGGAGAAAGGAATTCTTACTCGCTTCCGTCCTGTTTATATTATCATTGATCTTGGCCATGGGTGCTGTCCGACTGAACTTCCTGTTCGCCTTCCCTGTGGCAATAATGGCTGCATACTGTCTGGTGAGGGGAGGTGAGTTTGTGGTAACAAGGACGAGGAATCTGAAAGGAGGGCTTCCTCAGTACGTTAAGATGGGTGTGGGAGCATTCATAGGTTTTGTTGTCATTTCGAATTTCGCTGCCGGATGGGTGATGGCAAACTCAATAGGAACCTCTCTGGATAATTCATGGTATCAGGCAATAATATGGCTGAGGGATAACACGGCGGAGGATGCCATCCTCTTGGAGTGGTGGGACTATGGATGGTGGTTCCATTACGTGGGAAAGAAGGTAACATTGGTGGATGGGGGTTACCATCCGCAGAAGCCTACGCAGGACATTGCTCAGTTCTTCACCAATCCGATTTCTGAAAGGTCAATGAACTTCCTCAAGAAGTATGAAGTTGATTATGTTATGGTTTCTCCTGACCTCATATCGAAATTCGGAGCCATGTCTAAAATAGCAAACTGGGGAAGAAAGATAGATGTCCTTCCAATCTTCCGTTTGAGTGATCAATACCAGCAGGGAGATAAGACATTGCTTGAGTTCAGGCTTGGGGATCAGAGCATACTTATCGCCTACTCGACCATCACTTCAGGCAATACAACCGGAATGGGAAACATAACCGCTCTAATAAAATCTGGCCAAGGTCAAGCATACATAAGGGACATAGGTATAGGAAATCAGGTTATAAGGAGCAATAAAGAAAATGCCTACCCTGGCATGGTTTACCTGGGAGGGGATGCCGTGATTTTCATTCCAGAGGCTGTTGAGGAATGTATGTTCGTTAGGCTTTACCTGTTTAACGGAGCGGGACTGGAAAGCTATTTCGAGAAGGTTTACGATAACCTGGGGATGAAGATATACAAAGTTAAATATGAAAACTTCCCTGACAGCATAACAGGGGAATACGTAGATGCAATAGATCTGGAAAAGGAAATTGGTTCTTCTTAGAAATCACACAACAAAAACAAACGCCAGTACACATATAACAATTTCAAAGAGTATCAGCGTTGTCGTTATCTTCCATTCCTTCATGGGCCTGATCTTCATAACGAGGTGTGTAAGGGAGTAGATTTGATCATAGGGCGCTTTCAGCGTCCCGTCCTTCTGCAAATCCCCAAGACTTCTTGCCCTAAACTTTGATCGGAGCTTAAGGAAGGCCTCTATTATCCATGGGATAAAAATTATTATTCCAAACCTTTCCATGTTTCCTATTATCACGACAGAGATGTATGTCGCCCCCACCAAATATGTCAGGGAATCTCCGGGGAGAAACTTCGAAGGATACCAATTCCATCTGACAAATGCCAGCAGGGAGAAACTTGCCGTAAAGGCTATCACAGCTGCCTCGATCCTGTTGAAGTAAAGGGCATAACTTCCCAGGGCGAAGAGTGAAACGAAACCTAGGCCTGCCTCCAGACCGTTCATCCCGGCAAGCATGTTTGTTGCATTGCTCACCACTACAACCGCAATGGGTATAAGTATCAGAGGGTAAACAACGCCAAGATCAATCACCCCTATTAAGGGTAGAGACATCTGGCTGGTTCCTGCCATTATGGACATCAAAGGAATTGCTGCAGGGAGTGTCAGCAACGGTTTCTGCCACTGTTTCAGGCCAATTCTGTAATCTCTCAACCCCTTATTCCTTCCCATCCTTGGCCTTATGTTTATGTCATCCAGCAGGCCTATTGTCGTTATTATAAGGATCGAGCAGTAGGAAGCCAGCAGGTAGGAAAGATCAATGGGCATTTTTATAAGGAATGTGTTTAAGGCTATGAAAAAGAAGCCTCCGAGCAGCAGTCCGCTTATAACCAATAATCCTCCGGAAGTTGCGAACTTCGGTTTTCCCGGCTTCTGCTGATCTATTCCTATTATCTCCAGTCTCTCCAGAAATTTCTTTGTGTTGGGAGTTAAAAGAAAGACGGTGAGGAATGATACCATTATTGTCAATGTCAACACGGGTAACATGTTATCAACTTGATTTTTAACATAATAAAATAAATTTATTATATGGCTGATCTTGATAAAGTTCTGACCGAAGTGAAAAAGGCAGAGGAGAGAAGTGAGAGAGCGATTAAAAGGGCTGAGAAAGAAGGGGAAGAAAAGATAGAACAGACAGAGAAGGAGAGAAAGGGTATGCTGAAAAAAGCGGAAAGGCTCGCTGTCTCCGAGGGAGAGCGAATGGTTGAAAAGGTCAGGAAAGAGATAGAATCTGAAAGGAGAAGGGTAAATAAAGAAATTAAGAAGGAGGTTGGAAATTTAAATAAGGCTTTTAAAAAGAAAAAGGGAGGGGGGATAAAGGCAATGGTAAAAATACTTTCCAAATAGAGAGTAATCAATTAATTTAGGTTTCTTCAACTAAATATATAATATGTTATTTCCAACTGAGATGGAAAAAATAAATGTTGCGTTTCTTTCTGAGGACAGGGGAAAAGTTTTGGAGAAGCTTCAGGAACAGGGAACTGTTGAGGTGAAGGAAATCTCAGGCAAACGGGAATTTTTGAAATCTGTAAGCATAGATACAGATTATCTTTCTTCGTTGTTTTTGAGGTCTGAAAAAATTTACAGGGATTCCTCAAGCGTGATGAAGAGGCATGGGATGCTCGAAACGTTGCTGGGTGAGAGGTTTGAGAAGAGCATATCACTTAAAAAAGACGAAATGGAGGATGTTGTAAAAAACGCGGATAAAGTTGTGAACCATGCTGAAAGGAAGATCGAGAAGATAGGTAAGCAGATAGAGGAAAATAAAAAAAACAGCGAAAGGTTAAAGAGCGATGTGAAGCTTTTGGAAAACCTAAAATGTTTTGATTTTGATCTGAGAATTTTGGATTCCCTGAAGAAAACATTCGCCTTGGTTGGAAAACTTAAATCAAATGAAATCCTTGCTCTAAAAAAGGATCTAGCGATCTTCAGGGTTTATATTCATCCGGGAGAGCTTAAAGATGAAGAAAATGTTCTCGTTGTCTTGGGGCTGAAAACCGAGGAGGAGGACATTCGAAAGTCTCTTCTGAAACATGGTTTCGAATTTTTCGAACTGGAAGGTTTGAAGGGGAAACCTGGTAAAATAATAAAAGAGGTGAAAGAGGAACTTGAATGGCTGAATAAGAAGGGAGCTTATTTGCTGAAGAAAAGGGTGGAATTCATCGAGGACTGGTGGAATGAGATTGAGAGAACATATGTGGTTATAAGGGCATATAGAGATAGATTGAAATCATTACAGATGTTTCAGGAGACAAGGTATGTTTCTGTCCTGGAGGGATGGGTACCAAAAAAATACGAGTGGAAGGTGCAAGAAGCGTTGGATGATGTCACATCCGGAAGGGTATTCTTAACTTTTGAGGAGGCAGAGGACGCCCCGACCGATCTTGAAAATCCAGGTTTGTCAGAGAAGTTTGAGACCATAACCGGTGGGTTCGGACTGCCCAAGTATAAGGATGCCGACCCAACGATATTCATGGCTTTCCTTTTCCCGATATTCTTCGGTTTCATGTTGAGTGACATGTTCTATGGTTTCCTTATACTTCTGCTTTCGTTTTCAATAAGGGTTTACTTCAGAAACAATTTGTCAAGAATATTTTCCGGTATACTTTTGCTCTGTGGGTTTTCAGCAATATTCTGGGGGTTTCTTTTCGGGAATTTTTTGGGGAATTTCCTCGGTCTGCAAGGCCTATGGTTTAACCCCACCCAGAATCCAGTAATGTTAATAGTGATTTCATTGGTTTTCGGGCTTGTTCACGTTAACATGGGGATTGTTCTTTCCATAGTGCAGAAGGTGAGAAGTAAAAAATCGACAATTCAGGAGATATCCTGGTTTTTGGTGGAGGCAGGGGGATTGTTGATTATATTCAGAATATTTGGTATGGTTGCAGAGGTTTTGTTTTATGTTGGTCTGTTGGTGTTCATTGCAGGAGCGGGGATAAAGGTTCTGAAGCCAATACAGGCTATAGGAATGATCAGCTTCTTCGGAAATATCCTATCCTACGTTAGGTTGGCAGCGATCTCGCTGGCGACATCTTATATCGCTTTAACAGTCAATCACATATCATCCATATTTGTTAATGGTTCGTTCATTATTTCAGGTTTCATATTTACCGTAGGGCATTTATTCAACTGCACGATTTCATCAATCGGAGCGTTCATAAATTCTCTGAGGCTCCATTATGTTGAGTTTTTCTCCCGGTTTTTTGAGGGAGGAGGCAAAGAATTCAAGCCGTTGAAATACGAAGGTATAGAGGTTAAATAAATTTGATGAGGTGTTTGATGTATGGCGATTGAAGGTTTGGTTGCAATTGGAGCGGGAATAGCGATAGGTGTTGCTGCATGTGGTTCTGGTATAGGCCAAGGGAAAGCGGCGGCAGCTGCGATAGGAGCGACGGCAGAGGATACGAAGAACTTTGGAAGGTCTGTCGCACTTGCTGCATTAGTCGAAACACAGGCGATATACGGTCTCGTGATAGCGTTATTGCTGATACTTTACGGTGTTGGCGTAATAGCCATATAGTTCGTCAAATTGTGAAAATGATACCAACAGAAGTCAAAAGAATAATAGAAGTTGTAGAGAAGGATAGGAGTCAAAAGATAGGGGAAATCAGAAAGGCCAATATGCTTGAAGTCAAAAAAATTTTAAAGGAGGGGGAAGAGGAATGCAAATCCTTGAGAGAGAAGGTCTTGAAAGATTACGAAAGGCGGGCAGAGGTAATGAAGAGAAAGGGTTTTGCAGACATAGAAATAAAAAGAAGGGAAACCTTGAAGGACCTAAAATCAGAGATGGCCAAGACATTAAAGGAAGAGGTTGTGAAGGGGATAAGAAAAGACAACTATGAAAAATTTTTAATAGGATTCTTGGATAGGGGGATCAAGGAAATAGGGAAAGGTGATCTGGAGGTGTTTGTCAGCAAGATCGATGTTGATTGTGTTAAAAATTTTCTGAGAAGGAAGGGGGTTAAAGGGAATGTTAAGAGCATTAAGACCAGTGGAGGCTGCATGGTCAAATCCGGTAAAATGACAGCAAACTATTTGATAGAATCCCTTCTGGAAAGAAAGGAAAAAGAAATGGATAAAGTTATTAATGATATGTTTTTTAAGGGCTGATCATGTTTGATTTTTTGAGGCAGGAGTATGCAGCAGCAAGGTTGCGTGCGATGAAGGGTAGGCTCATTGAAAAGGCAAAATTTTCGAAAATGGCCAATGCGAAATCCGTTTCCGAGATTGCAAATCTTCTAGAGGGTACGGACTACGAAGCAATTTTCTATCACGGCCTGGAAAAGGATATACTATGGATAGAGAACGGGCTTGATAAAATTTTTGTGGGACTCCTTGAAAAAATAAAGAGGTTCTATTACGGAAAGGAAAGAAAGGTTGTTGGTATTTTCCTGAAGGAATGGGAAATAAAAAATTTAAAGCTTTTGATAAAATCGATTCTTGCCGGTGAGAACTGGGGTGGTTTCCTCGTCCCTATTGAAGGCTTTGATCTCGAGGGTTTATCCAAGAGCAAGGACATTGAAGATCTAACAAACAAGCTAAAAGATACGGATTATTACGAACCAATTTATTCGGGTTACAGGAAGATTGATCAGTTTGGAACATCAATAATTGATTTCTACCTGGAGTTGTTATGTGTGAAGATATTCTTGGGTGTTGTGAAGGAGGCAAAGGAGAAGGAAATACTCCGTTCCTATCTCAAAACAAGGAACGACTTTGTAAACCTTCGAAACATCTCGAGATCGATAATCTTCAAAAAGGATCTAAGTGAATTCTTCCTTGAGCCATCAAATGTTCATAAGGAATGGTTCAAACTGGGCTCGATTGAAGCATTATTTGAAAAACTAAGGTCCATAAAATTTGATGTGAAAGATCTGACAAATTTAGAAGATGACACATTTTTTGAAATAACATTGGGTGAAAATCTGGAAAGGACGATCTCAGAATTCCTTAAAATGTCGCCCTTCGATACCGGTCTTTTACTTTACTTTCTGATCACTAAAAGAAATGAGATCAACAAGATAAAGATCATAACAAAGTTCGTGAAGGAGGATCTTGATAGAGGGGATCTGAAAATTTTGTTAGGGCTGAAAGAATGATTGGAGTACTTGGGGACAGGGAAACCGTGATGGGTTTTCGGATGGCCGGAGTTAAGGAATGTCTGGAGACCAACGAGAAAAATCTGAGAGAAAATTTGGAAAGAATTAAAGACAAAAAGATAATTATAATCAACGAGAAGCTGTATAAATTGATAGAAGAGTCAGGGGAAAACATATTCATTCCCATTCCTGATAAATACGGATCACTAAGAATAGATACTGTACGGGGTCTGATCAAAGAGATAATAGGCAAGGAGTTTGATTGAATGATGAAGGGGAAGATAGAAAGGATAACAGGACCTGTTGTTATCGCAAAGGGCATGCTGGGATCTCGGATGTGGGACGTGGTTGAGGTTGGGAAATCAAAGCTTCTCGGAGAGATTATAAAACTTGTTGGTGAAAGGGCGTTCATAGAGGTTTACGAGGACACCAACGGGTTGCAGATAGACGAACCTGTTGTTTCACTCGGGAAGCCGTTTACCGTTGAGCTCGGTCCTGGATTAATAAACTCAATATACGATGGCCTGGGTAGACCTCTCGAGAGGATAAAGAAAGAACTTGGGTCCTTCATAACAAAGGGTATCAGGCTAACCACCTTGGACCGGAAAAAGAAATGGAATTTCATTCCCAAGGTTAAGAAAGGGGATGGGGTCTCTGGCGGTTCTGTACTGGGAACTGTAAAGGAAGGTTCTTTCATCCACAAAATAATGATTCCGCATGGTATTGAGGGTAAGGTCAAATCAATAAGGAAAGGTAGTTTTTCGATAAGTGAAAACGTCTGCGAACTGACCAATGGAAAACGGCTGAACCTGCTTCAGGAATGGGAGGTCAGGAGGACGAGACCATATGCAAGAAAACTTGCATTGTCAGAGCCCCTAATAACAGGTCAAAGGGTTATAGATTCTCTGTTTCCAATCGGAAAGGGTGGGAGCGTATGCGTACCGGGTGGTTTTGGATCAGGTAAAACCGTATTAGAGAGCACTATCACCAAGAACTGTGATTCTGACGTGAACATTGTATGCAGAACGGGGGAGAGAGGAAACGAAGTGACAGATATAATAAATGAACTCAACGAATCGAAAGACAGGAAGGGGAGACCTCTAATGGAAAAATCAATCCTCATTGTAAATACGTCCAACATGCCCGTAGTTGCCCGGGAAACATCGATTTATACCGCAATAACTATTGGTGAGTACTTCAGGGACCAGGGATACCATTCAGTTGTTCTTATCGACTCTACATCAAGGTGGGCCGAAGCCCTCAGAGAGGTGTCGGGGAGGCTTGAGGAGCTTCCGGGAGAAGAGGGCTATCCTGTTTATATGGAATCGTATGTGGGTGAATATCATGAGAGATCGGGAAAAGTTGAAACCCCGAACGGGTCCTTTGGGTCGTTAACACTGGTATCTTCTGTTTCCCCTCCGGGAGCGGATTTTTCTGAGCCCGTTACCCAGGCAGTTCTAAGGTCTACAAAGGTTTTCTGGGGACTTGACCAAAAACTTGCGTGGAGGAGACATTTTCCTGCATTGAATTGGTTAATTTCATACTCCAGACATGACGAGGATATGTTTCCTTGGTTCAGGAAAAAGGTGAGCAAGGACTGGGATGTTGTGACAAAGGAACTGAAGGCGATACTTCAGAAAGAGGCTGAACTTGAAAGGGTTGTAAGGGTCGTTGGTATCGGGGTTCTTCCTGAAAAGGAAAAGTTCATCCTGGAGATTGCACGCATCATAAGGGAAGATTTTCTTCAGCAGGATGCATATCACTTAGAAGATTCGTATACACCTCTCGACAAGCAGTATGCAATCATTAGGGACATTGCAAAGCTATACGAGAAGGGGTTGAAAGAATTGGAAGCAGGCAAAACCACGGATCAGATTCTGACAAAATCTGTTAAAGAACGAATGGCGAGGATGAAGTATGATTGAATACCAAACATTGACTCAGGTGACAGGGCCGCTCATATTCCTAGAAGGCATAAGAAACGTAGGATACGGAGAGATTGTTGAAATAGAAACAGACGGGGAGAAAAGGAGGGGACAAATACTTGAACTGAACAAAGACAAGGCAATAATAGAGGTTTTTGAAGGCACGAGAGGTATGGATGTTAAGAAAACAAAAGTCAGGTTTATCGGAAAGACCATGAGTTTGGGTGTATCGAAAGATATGGTCGGTTCCGTCTTCTCTGGTCTCGGAGAGCCGTTAAAAGGAAGGATAGTCGTTGAAGAGGAATTGGATATTCAGGGAAAGCCTATAAACCCTTCTGCCAGGGAATACCCAAAGGAATTCATAGAGACGGGAATATCCTCCATAGATTTGATGAATTCCCTGGTAAGGGGTCAGAAACTTCCCATATTTTCAGGTGTTGGTTTGCCTCACACAGAGCTCATAACGCAGATAGCCAAGCAGGCCCGCCTGTTAACAGGTGAGGACTTTCTCATAGTTTTTGCCGGAATGGGGATAGGTTATGATGAGGCAAGGTATTTCAAGGAAGAATTCGAAAAGACCGGGGCACTGGAAAGGATAATACTGTTCTTGAACACCGCGACGGATCCAGCGATAGAGAGGCTAGCGACGCCAAGAGTCGCGTTGACAACAGCTGAATATTTCGCGTGGAACCTCGATTACCACGTGCTTGTCGTATTGACCGACATGACCTCTTACTGCAACTCCCTTCGCGAGGTATCATCAGCAAAGGAAGAGATACCAAGCAGAAGGGGTTATCCATCATACCTCTATACTGATCTTGCCAGTATATACGAGAGGTCGGGAAGGATAACCGGTAAAAGGGGATCTGTAACAATGATTCCTGTTTTAACCATGCCAGAAGACGATATCACGCATCCTATTCCAGATATGACAGGATACATAACCGAAGGTCAGGTTCTTTTGTCCAGAGACCTCTTCAGAAAGGGAATATATCCACCAGTTGACCTGCTCTCCTCTCTGTCAAGGCTTATGTCAAAGGGTGTTGGGAAGGGATTGACAAGGGAGGATCATAAACCCCTGTCCAATCAGTGTTATGCAAATCTTGCGGAGGTTGAGAAGTTACGAGCCCTTATCTCGATAATAGGGGAGGAAGGTTTAACGGAAACGGATAAAAGGTATCTGAAATGGGCAGATGGATTTGAAAGAGGTTTCATAAATCAGGAAGAAAATGAAAGGAGANNAGGAGAGGGATAAAACAATCTTTGGAAAAAGCATGGGAATTACTTTCGGTAATACCTGAGGAAAGGTTGAAAAGGATTGAAAGTGATTTAATGAAGAGGTATTTGAGGAGGAAATAGCATGCCAGGTCCGAAACCGCCACACCTACATCCGAGACCCCATGAAAAGCCACCACATCTTAGGGTTAAATCAAAGACAAAAAGAGTGGTTTTGGCTTTTGTCATTTCAACAATCTTCGCGTTGGTAATAGGCTACATACTTTACTATTTTGACATATCAATAAATGTTATCCTGCCCGTGTTGGCTCCCATATGGGTGGGTGTAGCTACAATATCGTACATGGCTATGAGTGAGCACTGATTGACATGAGAGAGTATCCGAACAGAACCGGTCTGCTGAGATTGAAGGAAGAGATAGATGTAGCGGAAAGGGGGAAGGAAATACTTCAAGATAAGATAGAATCTTTGATTGTTTTGTTCTTTGAATATGTAAAGGAAAGGGGAGAGAAAAGAAAGTATATGGAAGACTCGTTGGTCAAAGCTTTCAAGGACCTTATTCTTTTGGAGTCACTGATGGGATTGATATCTGTGAAGAGCGATTCCTTTTCGGTTCCAGAGGGTTCACTGGCCACGAAAGAAAAGAAGGTTATGGGCATAAGATTGCCAGAATTTTTTTGGGAAAAGTCAAAAAGTGGATTTCAAATATTAAACATACCTCTGAAGTTTGACAGAACAAAACTCAAGTTCGAAGATGTTCTGGAAGTAATTCTGAATGTTGGGACCATGGAAAATGCAATCCAGGTTCTTTCTAAGGAGATCAAGGAAACGAGGAAGGTTGTGAATTCCCTGGAAAACTACATACTTCCTGGATTCAGGAGTGAAAAGAAGTGGATAGAACTGAGGCTGGAAGAGCTCGCAAGGGAGGATTTACTTAGATACAAAATGATAAAGAAAAAGTTGGAAATTTCTAAATAAAGGAAAGAGGGGGTTAGATTATGTTACTCCTAGACCGCTCAGACCGCCTAGAGTTCCTATACCGGTCATTGGTAAGAATGCCGCAAGTAATGTCATGAATGCCACAGCCGCTATGATCACCGGTATCACAATTGCAATTATCAAGGCCAATGCTGCACTTCCTCCTGTCATTCCGTGGAGTTTCCTTATTCCCATCCACTGCAGAACTAGGGCCCAGATCCCAAATATTATTGATATTACTGGTAACCAGCCAAGTAAATACGCCGGTGAATACCCGTAGTAGACTGACTTCATTGTCTGTTCCAGACCTTTTCTTGCTCCGAAAACGTATGCCCATAGATGAAGCCACAATCCCCATATCGTAAGGAATATTATTATCCCTATATATCCACCTACTATGGCTCCTACGATCACCACTGGCAAAAGAACCGCTCCTGTCATACCGAATCCTGTTGAAAAGAAATTTGCTATCAGCCCTGACACTATTCCGTTGAGCACTGCAAACACTATCGCGACCACTAGCATGAATTTGAATGCTTCCCCAAGTTTTTCCCCCTTTATTGAATCAAAGCTCTTTTCAGGCGATTTCAAGAAATCTATCGCTTTGTATATATATTTCATCATATTTCACCTTGCAATAATATTGGAAACCTTATTTAAATTGTTTTTTATCTCAATGAAGAACAAGAAGCGGTGTTATTCCTTTTTCAGTTTTACTATTGCCTCTGCAATATCCTTGGTTTCTTCCAGCATGGCTTTCGCCTCTTCGGAGGAAACCCCTGCCTGTTCTGCCACCATCTCTACATCTTCGTCACTGATCTCTTCTCTTGATCGTTCAGATATTTCACCGGTTATCTGAAAGGTTTCCTTCCCCATAACGTTTACCTTTGAAACCTCTGGGTTGGAGATAACTATTTCCTTGTCCGAAGTTTTTATTATCACTTCTTCTGCATCTATGTGAGACATCTGCATTCCCATCTGTTTCATCATACGCTCCATCTGTCTCGGATTAATTTTCATAGCAATCAATAAAGATATTAGGAAGTTGATTTAAAAATTATGTTGTTTGAAACTTTAGTTTTCTAACCTATACGTTTGGATAACGAAATGGTTTTATTGTTTGGTTTCCAATTTTCTATATGCTTTTTCAGATCTTTGATATAGACTACACCATGGTTGATGACAGGCCTATAGTGAGGATATTCGGAAAGACCAAAAAAGGCGAAACGGTTTGCGGTTTCTATGAAAATTACCTGCCGTATTTTTATGCAAGAGGTGAAGGGGTCGAGGATGCTGTCAAGGGAGAAAGTAATATGGTGAAGGTTGAAAGGGTTGAGAGATTTCTTCCCATAGGATATCAGAAACAAACGAGTGAATTGTATAGGATAACACTTAAAAACCCAGCGAAGACGCCTGAAATAAGGGACAGGCTGAGATCAAAGGGTTTCGAGGTTTTTGAAGCGGACATACCCTTCAAATACAGATTCATGGCTGATTTCGATCTGAAGGGTATGGAATGGATTGAGGTTGAAGGTTCGGAAGGTGTGACGACAAACACAGTGAGCACACAGGTTAAAATCCCAATAAAACAATTCAAAAAAATCGAAATGGATGGTATGGCTCGCTTGAAATTTCTCTGTTTGGATATAGAATGTGTTTCTTTGAAGGAGGGGGAAATGCCCGAGGCAAGAAAGGATCCTATAATAATGATTTCGCTGGTTTTCAGTGAACCGTACAAGGGCAAAGATTCGCTGGTTATGAGTACGAGATCTGATATTGATGTGAAACCATTCGAGACAGAGAAGGAACTGTTGGAGGATCTGATTGGAATAATAATGGATTACGATCCTGACGTCATAACAGGCTTTAACGTAAACAACTTTGACATCCCGTACATACTTGAAAGGATGAGGCAGAATGATATACCTCCTATCTTTGGGAGATGTAAAAAACACGTTACCAAGAACCAGATAATGAGCAGGTTCAAAATAAACATAACTGGAAGAATAATGGTTGATTCTTTTGAGATAATAAAGAGGGATTTCTCAATGAAACGCTATGATCTGAACACAGTATCAAACGAACTTTTGGGGGAAGGAAAAGAGAATGTTAAGAGGTCCCAGATAGAGAAGTTCTGGAAGGGCAGTCAGGAAAAGTTCAGAACACTCATAAGGTATTCCAAGAAGGATTCAGAACTTGCAATGAAACTGGTTTCTAAAATGAATCTGTTGGATAAATACATAGCGCTTGCCAAAATTTCTGGCACGCTTCTCCAGGATATACTCGATTCCGGGGAAACGACAAGAATCGAAAACCTGATTCTAAGGGAATTTGACAAAGAGGATTTTGTTCTTCCCTGCAGGCCAGACGGGATGGAGGTTTCCAAGAGGGAGAAGGTAAGAAAGGTTGAGCTGAAAGGGGGGCATGTGATAGAACCCGAAAAGGGTTTACATTCCTCAGTTATTGTCCTTGACTTTAAATCAATGTACCCTTCTTTGATAAGGACGTTCAACATCTGCCCGACAACCCTGCTTGTGAAAGGAGATGTGGAAGGGGCGATATCGTCCCCTTCAGGAGCGAAATTTGTTCCTGAAAGCATAAGAAAGGGCATAATACCAAAGATACTGGAGAGGCTGATGGATGAAAGACAAAAGGTCAAAAGGAAAATAAGGAAAGAATCCGCCTCAGGGAAAATCAGGGAGTTAAAGGCGGAGGAATTCGCCCTTAAAATAATGTCCAACGCCTTTTACGGACACTTCGGGTACCCGCGAGCGAAGGTATACTCAATGGACATCGCAAGCTCAATAACGGCATTTGGGAGGGAAACAATCAAAAAAACAAAAGAGTTTATTGAGAAGAACTTCGGTTACAAGGTTATTTATGGAGATACCGATTCTGTCATGGTTGAGGTTCCATATAAGGAACTTGGTGAAACGAAAAAGGCTGGGGAAGAGGTGGCAAAAAGGGTCACATCGGTTTTGAAGGGTGTTATGGAGTTAGAATTTGAAAAGGTTTTCAAGAGATTTCTTCCACTCACCAAGAAGAGGTACGCTGCGTGGGCATTTGAGTTTAGTGAAGATGGTTGGAAGGAAAGCATGGAAACGAAGGGTATAGAGACTGTTAGGAGGGACTGGTGTGATCTAACGTCGGAGACTATCGAGAAAGTTCTGGGGATAATCTTGAAGAAGAACGACATCAAAGAGGCTGTCAGCTATTTTAAGGGCGTGGCAGACAACATGGTTGAAGGCAATATCCCCATACAAAAACTTGTCATAACCAAGACCATGACCAAGCGAGCGGAAGGTTATGCAGGTATACAGCCGCATGCAGAGCTTGTGAAAAAGATAAAGAAACGTTCACCAGCTGAATGCCCGGGGGTTGGGGATAGGATTGGCTACGTCATAGTGAAAGGACCGGAACTTCTTTCTAAAAGATCAGAGGATCCCTTGTATGTTATGGAGAAAAAACTTCCGATAGATTCAAGGTACTACATAGAAAACCAACTTCTTCCCCCCCTGGAAAGGATTTTCACTGCATTGGGTATTTCAAAAACAGAGCTGCTGGGAAAGGGTAAACAGGTTAGCCTTTTCACTGCTATTGCCAACAATTCTAAGACAAATATTCTGAAAGACATTTCTGATAAAGACGTCAAAGGTTTTATATGTGAAAAGTGTTACAAAACCTATAACATTCCTCCCCTCAGCGGGGTTTGTCTGTGTGGAGGGAACCTTCTCTTTAATTCTTCCAAAGGGCCCGCAAAACATGTTGTTTACTAGATAGTGAATTTATATAACTTCACTATGAAAGAGTTGATTTAATTTTTGTTTTGAAACCCATGTGAAGTTTGAGCGTGAAACCTTCATTTAAATTATCGTAAATGTCATGTGAAGGAGGGACACCTTCATTTCCTGTGGAAAAATTCGATATGCTTAGCTATATACCGGTTTTTCCAGTTTCATGTGAATTCCATGTGAAATTTTTATCGGTGTCTCTAGAAGAAAGTGCTAAGAAAAAACGGATTTGCTCCTGAAAAGTACATGATTGTGGGGAGTATGAGGAACCCCATCAGGTGGGTTCTCTTCACGCCAAGAGAGATTGCCAGCAGACCTATAAACATTCCTGTCAATGAAATTAACACTCCTAAAATCCCTGTGAACGTGAATACCAGTAAGGACAAGAATGACAGTGTGAAGAGCATCATTTTTGTATAGTTTATATCTTTAATCCTTTCGATTATAATGCTGCCCATCTTTATCGTTAATACACCCGATATCAGGCATGTTATAAAGCCGACCACTATCACGAATATAATATCAAAGGACGAGATGGAATCCACAATCTGAGAAAGCACCCATACCGCTCCTGATCTTGTCTTCCCAATAACATAGAAGACAATGAAGGTGAAGAATATGTTTGATGTGTTTATTCCCCCAAGGGCAACAAGGAATTCCCTCAGTTTCGCTCTGAGAAACTGAGCCGCTACTATGCCTGCCTGCGAAGAACCTATTCCTGGAAGTAAACCCGCAAGCATGCCTGCCAGCCACCCGGCAACACTTCCCTTTAACCAGTTCTCCCTTATTTCTCTGGGTTTCTTCTGGGGAGGGAGTTTCATCCTTGTTATTACGCTCGTTAGCAGAGTGCTCAGGCCAAAGAGGCCTGTCAAGGCTGGGAAAAGGGTTTGCTCAGAGGGGAAAGAATTAAGGGTTAAGAAACCAAAAACCCCAGAAAAGAAAAAAATCGGAGGTGCATATAATTTCTTCTTTCCCTTCTCTGTGAACATCATCCATACGACAATCGACAGTAGGATAAGATGTATGAAGGGTTTTATTGTATTGTATATCAAAGGGAGAAAATAAAAGAGAGCGGGAAGGCTTAAAATTGTTAGCATCATTACACCGATACCACCCATTACTGTCAGAAAAAGGGCTTCATACCCTTTCCCCTTCAAAAGTAGTCTATGCCCCGGAAGAATAGAAAGGACAGAATCCTCTTCCGGCGCTCCGAAGAGAATGGTTGGTATAAAATCGAAAAAGGTATTGGATACGGCGAGAGAAATTATAAAGGCAAGCATGCAGTGAAGGGGGAGAGAGGAAAAAACGAAGGTCATGGATAAGACCATAATGAAAATTGTGTTTGGATGAAGCCCTGGGATTAGACCCGTAATTAACCCGAAAAACATTCCCAAAAAAATGAAGAAAACAACCTCAAAGAACATTAATAAATTGTTTTTGAGGGCTTTAAGAAATTGAGTTTAAACCTTTGTTTAAACAACCATCTTGTAAATATTTAAATAATTAACGTATATTAATTCTATGGTTGACGAAACCAAGTTGGCGAAGGAGAAGCTTGCAAAGGACATTGTAGGCGAAATTGTTCTCTCTGATAATCCTGAAAAGATCCTCAAGAAATGGAGGAGTATATTCAATTTCTCTCAGAAAAAGGTGGCCAAATGTTTAGGTATAACCTCTTCTGTCATATCTGATTACGAATCCGGAAGGAGAAAGTCTCCAGGAATAAATGTCATAAAGAAGTATGTGAACGCGCTTTTGGACCTTGATCTCAGGAGCGGCGGTAAGGTTATAAAGAGTTTTTCACAGTCCTTTTTCCAGAGTCCGAAGATATCGGAAGCTGTCATAGATATAAAGGAATTCTCTTCTGGAATTGATATAAATACCTTCTGTAAGAGGATCAGTGCAGACATGCTGACAAAGAGTGTTGGTAGAGTTGAAAGGGAGATATATGGTTATACCATTATAGATTCGGTTAAAGCCATATCAGAACTTTCATTTAATCAGCTCATTGGTCTTTACGGGACGACAACTCAGCGCGCTCTTCTCTTCACGGGTGTTTCCACCGGGAGAACTCCCATGGTTGCAATAAAACTAACAAACCTGCAACCAGGTCTTGTTGTTTTACATGGGATAGAACAGGTCGATGAGGTCGCAAAAAACATAGCCGAAGCAGAGAACATTCCCCTTGCACTGTGCAGACTTGAAGGAGTTGAGGACGTTGTCTCAAGACTGAAAGAACTTGATTAAAACTTTTTTATCTCACATTTTACTTCCCTGTCTATTGTCACCATCCCATACAGGCCATTAAATATGGCGCCGGGGTAGAAAACCGTTGTTTTTCCTATTTTATCTATACCGCCTGCTTCGTGTATGTGAGCAGAAATTGCCAAAACGGGTTTTCTTGTCTCTATGAAATTTCTTATCACCTTTGAACCTACATGTTCTCCTGTTTCTGTTCTGTCGACCTTTGTCCTGTAAGGGGGGCAGTGTGTTAGCAGTATGCTTTTTATTTTTGGGTCTATTTTAAGTTTAAGTAGGTTTCCCTTTATTTCCTCCTCTGTTGGCTCAAATTTCGTATTAAAGGGCGTGGAGGCCCCTCCAAAGCCGAGTATCTCAAATCCCTTGAATTTTCTGGTTTTGGCATGAAGATTTACATCATATTCGTCAAACATTTCTAAAATCTCGTATGGTTCATGATTCCCTGGTATGCATAGAACAGGTTTGCCTAAGGATAACATTTTTTGGAGAACAAGCTCTGCAACATCTATCTGCGAGAAACCTTCAGGTGTATTGAACATGTCTGTGAAATCCCCAGGACACAAAACCAAGTCGAAATTCTTTTCGTCAAATTTTTTTAAAAATTTTGAAAGCTTCTCAATCTCTCCGTGGACGTCCGCGATAACAAGAATTTTTAGCATATTAATTCTATGCTGTGTTTATTAAAAAGTGTTGATATATAACAGTGTTATATTTTTCCAAACTTCCCCCCGTTAATCTCACTATATTCAAAAAAACTTTCATGGTCTGTTGATGCCACTACTATTCCCTTGTAGTTCTTACTCCAGTTTTCTTTGTTTTCAATCAACCATATTATGTTCGGTATATTTTCTATAAGGTAGGGGGTGTATATGCCTGCCTCCTCTCTGTGTGGGAGTTCCCTCCTCTTTAAAAAATTTACGAACTCCTGGTTCCCAATTACGTCCTCTGGTTTGAAAACAAGAATCAATGTTTCCTTGCCCCCATGCTGTAGCCTTATCCAACGTGGGTTCAGATTTCCGTTTTCTTCGGATTCGAGGTTTATGACCGCAAATCCTTTTCCTGTTTTCTCCTTCAGTTCTTCGCTTAGCTTTCTTGTAAGCAGAATGTCTGGGATCTTTCCCTTGTCGGTTAGTGGTATGTCAGGCCAAATAATTTCATCAGGGAAGAAACCTCCCTCTTTAAACCAGCCTCTTAAGCCAACAATGTCTCCCGGTAAAATGTTTTTGTTGTCCATTACAACTTCTGTTCCCCCCGTGATGTCCTCTATGACAAACCCGTTTTTTGTTTTTTCTCTTACCCTTCCTATTATTGAAGTTTTCGAGAATATTTTTTTACCCTTGTTTATAGAAACAGCATCCATTTTCTTTAGTAGAACCCCCTTCAAGATTTCATACTTTTTACCGTAGTAATCCAAAAAATCTTTAACCGTGGCTTCCTTTCTCTTTTTTTTGTTCTCTGTCTTTATCTTAGGTTTTTCTTTTTTTCCTTCCTTGAGTTCTCTTAAAATATCCTCGTAGTTGTCCTCGTTAATTGTTTCCAAAAGGGTTGGTGGAACCATAACCCCTTCCTTGAGAAACACCGATATTATCTGCTTTTTGTTCATTTTTCATTCTTGGGTTTTAGATTTAAATAAACTCTTCTTTTAAGAATTTTTCAATCTTGTTTATCATCTCGTTTGAAAGGTTAAGCTTTATTTCCCTCGTCCTTCCATACCTTCCTTTGGATATCACACGCGAATTCACGATGCCGAACATATCAAGCTCAGAGATGAGATCCGAAACCCTTCTCTGTGTTAGTGTCTTCAGGCTGTTTCTGTTGCAGGCCTGGGTATAAACATCAAAAACATCTCCTGTTTGGATGTTCTTCCTTCCTTTGTGGGTCAGTTCTATTATAGAGAGGAGGACGCATTGGGACTGTCTTGGTTGGGTTTTTGTTATTTCTAGGGTTTTGTCTGTGTCTAGTTTTTTCTCTGCGAGATCAACATGTTCTTTCAAAACCCGTTCATTTCCCATCCTTTCTGCGACTTCACCAGCAACCCTTAACAGATCTAATGCCTTCCTTGCGTCTCCGTGTTCCTGCGCAGCCAGGGCAGAACATTTCTCTATTACTCCGGGTGAAACCACTCCAGGGCTGAATGCCATTTGTGCTCTTTCGTTGAGTATGTCTCTCAGTTCAGAAGCATTGTAGGGAGGGAAAACGGCCTCTTCCTCCGAAAGGGAAGACTTGACCCTAGGATCAACATCATTAATAAAAGATATGTTATTTGATATGCCTACTATTGTTATCTTGTTTTTCTCAAGTTCTTGGTTTATCCTTGTTAGGTTGTAGAGTATCCCATCACCAACCTTTTTAACTAGGGTATCTATCTCATCCAATACCAGCAAAACGTTTTCTTCTCCATCTTTCAATAAGTTAAAGAACTTCTTGTAGAGGCTGTCTGTAGGCAAACCTGTATAAGGGACATCAACGCCGAAAAATGATATTAGCTGTGAAAGTAAACGATACTCTGTATCAGACACCCTTCTCATTTTACAGTTTACATAAATCGTCTTCAACTTCCCGTTGTCCTGATTAAGGTTGAGGTTCTTCACTATATGGCTCATACATAAGGATTTCCCAGTGCCTGTTTTCCCATAAATAAAAACGTTTGAGGGTTTCTCGCTTCTTAACAGAGGAGCAAGGATCAGACCAAGTTGTTTTATCTGTTCTTCCCTATGAGGTATGTTCTCTGGTGTAAAGGCTATTGATAGCGTGTTTTTGTCTTTGAACACCCCTCTCTTTCCTCCATAACCCCCAAATATATCATTCAAAGAAATTTGAGCCATATTATTTCCATATGAAATAAGGGTTTAAATTCTTTTCTTTTCTTGAGTTAATACAACCCCAACATTTCTTATGGAAAGCCTACTTAAATTTCCACTGGAAACAGTATTACAGTGTTATATTATAACTAATAAACATATTTTTCTTTGGCTTTCCACTTCCACAAGAAACAGGGGTGGTATCTACCTAACTTTTAATTTTTTACTCACCCCTTCTACCCTGTTCATTGCCTCTTCAATCTTCTCATAAGAGGTCGCATAAGAACATCTTATATACCCCTCCCCACACCTTCCGAATTCTGTTCCCGGGACAGTTGCAACCTTACCTTTTTTGATTAACCATTTTGAGAAAGCCAAGGACTTCATACCGAAGTTTTTTATGTTTGGGAACGCGTAAAAGGCTCCTTTGGGCTTTACACATGAAAAACCAGGGATTTCATTTAACCTTTTCGTGATCAGTTTCCTCCTTCTGTCATACTCCTTAACCATTTTCTTTACAGACGACTGCGATCCCTTTAAAGCCTCGACCGCGGCGAGCTGCGAAACCGTTGGGGCGCAGATAGATGAATATATATGAACCTTTTTCATTGCATTTATCAGCTCCTCTGGGCCTACTGCATATCCTACACGAAACCCCGGCATTGCATATGTTTTTGAGAAGGACTGTAAAGTTATGACGCGACCCCCCATACCGTTGAGTGACCCTATCGATATGTGTTTTTCGTCATCATACACCAGCTTTTCGTATGCCTCGTCCGACAGAACGATTAAATCATATTCACAGGCGAAATCCGCGATCTCCTCCAGAACCTTCCTCTTGAACACAACACCTGTTGGGTTTGATGGGGAATTTATTATCATGACGTTCGTTCTTTCAGGAATGATAACCCTTTTGGCTTCCTCGATGTTAAACTGAAAACCATCCTTCTCACAGTGGGGGATGGAGAGAGGCATGCCGTTCAGGATCTCGACAACTGGCTTGTACGCAAGAAAACCAGGATCAGGAATTAGGACACCTTCCCCTGGGTCGATCGTGCATATGAGATTCAAAAGAATGGCCTCTGTCGAGCCGCAGGTAACTATAACATGATCTGGAGAAACATTTATTTTGTTGTCCATCTTAAGTTTTTTTACAATCGCTTCTTTCAGTTCACTCCTCCCTCCAGGAGGAGAGTAATGAGTAAAACCCTCCCTCAGCTTTCTGCAGGCGAAATTTATAATGTTTTTAGGGGAACCAAAGTCAGGCTCTCCAGGACCCAGAGAAATTATCCCCTTGCTTTCTGCAGCGATCTTGATTAGATCACCAATGGTTGAAACAGGAAGTTGCATTTCCCTCTCAGAAACATCGATCTTTACCATAATTATTATTTGGTCTGGGAATAAAAATTAATATACAGAGTGGATAATATTCTTATGAGCAAAATTGACTACTTTTTCAACCCCAGATCCGTTGCGATTATAGGCGCTTCCAGGGACCAGAAAAAAATAGGACACATTGTTTTCAGGAACTTTATAGAAGGGAAGTTTAAGGGGAAGACATTCCCTATAAACCCCAAAACAAAAAAACTACTTGGAAGAAAATGTTACGCAAGTGTAAGGGATATAAGAGAAAAGATAGATCTTGCGGTGATATCAATACCAGCGAAACTGGTTCCAAGGGCCTTGGAGGAGTGTGGGAGGAAGAGGATCCCTGCGGTTGTTATAGTTAGCGGGGGGTTTAAGGAAGTTGGTGAAAACGAGTTGGAGAAGAAACTGGAGGGCATCGGAAAAAAATATAAGATGCGTGTTGTTGGACCAAACTGTCTTGGAATTTTTGATCCTTCCACAGGAGTTGACATGATATTCCTTCCCAGATACAAGCTTGAGAGACCGAAGGAGGGGGACATAGCGTTTGTCACACAGTCGGGTGCTGTGGGCTCTGTTGTTCTCGACTGGATGGCAAGAAAGGGATACAAGATTTCAAAGTTTGTTTCGTACGGAAACGCTGTTGATGTCGATGAAGCAGATCTCATGGATTATCTGGCAAAGGATAAGAAAACCAAGGTTATATGTGCGTATTTCGAGGGGGTGAGGGAAGGAAGGAAGTTCCTAGAAGTAACAAAGAAGATATCTGGCATAAAACCCATAATAATTTTAAAGGGCGGGACAACAGATGCAGGAACAAAAGCAATATCTTCGCATACGGGATCCCTCGCCGGATCCTTTGAGGTATACACCGCGGCATTCAAACAGGCCGGTGTTCTGCAGGCAGATGATATGGAAGAGCTTTTTGGTTTCGCGAGGACACTGTCCACACTTCCAAAACCAAAGGGAAAAAATGTTCAAATAATAACAGATGGAGGGGGGTTTGGGGTCTTGCTTTCCGATAACATAGTTGAGAACGGGATGGAACTGGCGAGAATGAAAAGGGAGACCAGGGAGGGACTGAGCAGGGAAATGCCCTCATATGTTGTCTTGAAAAACCCCATAGACCTAACCGGAGATGCTGATGTTGACAGATACAGGAAGACCATAGAAGCCGCTCTGGCAGACCCAAACGTCGATATAATAGGCCTTATCGTTTTGCTCCAGGTTCCCAGGCTTGGAGGGGATATCGTACAGACCATCACCAATGCATTCAAAACAAGCGATAAACCCATTTTTGTGATCTCGGCTGGCGGGGAGTACACAGAGGTTCTTAAAAAATCCTTGGAAGATTTCGGTATCCCGACTTTTTCTTACCCGCAGAATGCAGCAAGGGCCATGCGTGTCTTATACGATTTCAGTCAAGAGGCGGAAGAGTACAGGAAGAGGAAAGGAGAATGAAAAGAAAGGTTATAATAATGGGAGCCGCAGGTAGGGACTTCCATAACTTTAACGTGTTTTTTCGTGATAGGAGAAACTACGACGTTGTATGTTTCACGGCAGAGCAGATACCGAACATCTCTGGAAGGAGGTACCCAAAGGAACTTTCGGGCAGGCTCTACCCAGAAGGAATCCCTATATACCCTGAAGGCGATCTTCCAAAACTGGTGAAAAAACATAATACCGATTTGGTAGTACTCGCTTATTCGGATCTGTCCTATGAGAATGTAATGCACAAGGCAAGCCTAATCAATTATTTGGGAGCAGATTTCGTATTGATGGGAAGCAAAGCAACAATGCTGAAATCCAAGAAAAATGTTATCTCGGTATGCGCTGTCAGGACAGGGTGTGGGAAATCCCAGACCTCTCGGAAGATATCTTCCATTCTGAAAGAAATGGGATACAGGGTGGTAATTGTCCGGCACCCAATGCCCTATGGTGATCTAAGAAAACAGAAAGCACAAAGATTTGCCGACTACGGAGACCTCTACAGACACGAATGCACGATAGAAGAAAGAGAAGAATATGAGCAGCACATTAAAAACGGTTTCGTCGTCTTCGCTGGCGTGGATTACGGGAAGATACTTAAGGAAGCGGAGAAGGAGGCAGATATAATACTCTGGGATGGTGGAAACAATGACCTGCCTTTCTACAAACCCGATCTGCACATAGTGGTCGCTGATCCTCATAGGCCCGGGCACGGGTTAAGATATTATCCTGGTGAAACCAACCTGAGAATGGCGGATGTTGTTGTTATAAGCAAGGAGGGCACGGCGAAAAGAGATGACATAAGAACGGTTCAGAACAACATCAAAAAGGTAAATCCTAAAGCAAAGATAGTTCATGCTGTCTCAGACTTCATAACAGAATACCCAGGAGACATAAAAGGGAAGAGCGTCCTGATAATTGAGGACGGGCCAACACTTACACACGGTGAAATGTCGTATGGGGCAGGATGGGTCGCCGCCAAAAAATTTGGAGCAAAAACCATAATTAAACCGGAGAAGTATGCAGTAGGATCGATAAAGAGGGTGTATGAAAAATATACACAGATCAGAGAGGTCCTCCCCGCACTCGGTTATGGCAGAAAGCAGATCAAAGAACTTGAGAAAACAATAAATAGGACACCCTGCGATCTGGTGATAATTGCAACGCCCATGGACCTTGCAGAACTGATTAAAATAAACAAGCCGTCTGTTTACATAACGTATAATTTAAGGGAGAAAGGAAAACCGGACCTGAAGGACATTTTAAACGAGTTCCTGAAAGGAAAGAAAAAGACCTAAATCATCTTCTCTATCTTCTTGACTTCTTCAAGGGGAGAACATATCGTGATTATATCCCCTTCTTTTATCTTGGTTTCCGGTTTTGGTATAAGGAGTTTATCACTCCTGTATATGAAGGCTATGGTGAACCCCTTTGCAATATCTACAACGGCTTTGTTTGTAAATTTCGAATCCTTGCTTACACTTACCTCGAAGACTTCACCCTTACCTTCAGCCACTAAATTGATCAGCTGTTTACCTGGTTTTTCCAGAGCTTTCTTAAAGGCAAGTGTTGCCGTGTTTGTTGTATTGATGAGATTCGTGATACCTATCTTTGTGAATATCCCTTCATTGTCTGACTGGTTTATCCTCGTTATAATATTGGGGACGTTAACACCCTTCGCCACCTCACAGACCATCAAATTCGTCTTGTCGTCCGACGTGACGCTAACGACGGCGTCAACATTCCCTATGTTGGCATCCTTAAGAATGTTTTTATCTGTTCCGTCCCCGTGCAGAACAAGGGCATCAAGTTTTTCAGCCAGCTCTTCTGCCAACTTTTCATCCTTTTCTATGACGACCACATCATGCTTTTCCTTTATAAGCAATCCGGCCAAGGCCTCACCAATCGCTCCACCACCGACGACAATGATCTTCATTTTATCACTTAATATATAACGGGTGTAGTTAATAACCTTTACCAGACAATTACCCTCAGTTTGACCAGTTCGTTATTTTCGTTCAAAACACCCAACCTTTCTATCTCCGCCTTCTCCGTGCCTGCTGGAATGGTGTAGCCGCAGTCCAAAACATAGGTTCCAGATTCTGAGGTCAAGGTTATGTTTATATTATGCATCCTATCTCCGTACTCTGTTTTTTCTATCAGATCGAAGTCCCTTCTGAGTTGCGTATAACCGCCATTACAATATGTTGCGTTAAAGTTTCTGATCTTGCTTATGTTGAAAAGGGATGGACCCTCGACAAGGGAGATGGAGGACTTATCGTTCCCCAGTATCTCTGATATTTGTAATGCCTTGCTTTGCAACTTATCCATATAGAATTTCCCACGAAAATCAGAAACATTTGCATTCAAAAAATTCATTGCATAAAGAACGATAGCAAAAAATATTATGCCTGCAATGAGAAACTCAAAAACAAACTGACCTTTCATAATAATTTTTTCTTTTGAACCATAATATAATTAATACCTTTTTATTTGAAACTGCCAAAATATAATTATGAGACGGGTTTTGTCCTTGATGCTGTTGATGCCCATGTTAATGGTCTCAGGTTGTGTAATACCAGGAACAGACTTTAGGATACCAATAATTTCTGATCTCTTTGGTCCGCCCATTGAGGAATTCAGGCACGATGTCGTTTTCATACAAAGTTTGCAGGCAATACCTTCACACACCATAAGATCCGGTCAGGCCCTAACCTTACGGGCTTACGTACAAAACCTTCAGAAACCAGAGAGCGACCCACAGAATGACGTGGAAATCGAATTGTACGATGATTGTGGGATATTTGATGTCAGAAAGAGCATATGCACAGGCGGGACTTTCCAAGGAGAAACGAAATGCAAAATTACGAAGATGTATCCGCAGTCCACAGCGATAGTTGACTGGAAGATGACGGCAAAGCCAATGAAGATAAAAACACCCTGCGATGTCGGGGTTCTCGTGAAGTATACTTACACAACTCATACCACATCTTCGGCAAGCTTTGTTAATCAGGAGGAACTGGAAAACCTGATAGCACAGGGTAAACAGTTCAGCGAAAAGGGAATGATAGTTGTTGGTGAGGGCCCTGTCAAATCATACATAGAGGTTCCGGACCAGCCGATAATGGTGGACATCAGGGGAGGCGATGGAACAGGAAAGGGCATGATGACGTTCTGGGTAGAAAACAAGGGAAAGGGAGAACTCGAGGGCAACAAAATAATCAAGGATAACATAGACATAGAGTGCGGAGACCAGGTGACTGGTTGCGAAAACTGCGAGAAAAAGATAGACGAAGATGGCCTGCAGCTCATCGGAAGAAGCTCTCCAAAATTCTCATGTGAAATAGAACCAAGAAACAAAGGATTTATAACACAGGAGAAAACATATCAACTAACCTCGAAAATAACCTATTCTTACAAATTCACCAAAAAGATCAAACTGACGATAGAACCAGAGATCAAATTGGATTGAATATTGAGAGCAAATTAAGTTTATAAGCGTAACTGGTCAAATATTTAAAGATGAAGAGAACAGCTTTCGGAAAGAACGCGAAGTTCTTTTTGCTGTTATTTATTGCTGCAGGTCTAACTGTGATTTCTGGTTGTACACTGCCCGGTATAGGGCCGAGTACAGGGGGAGGACAGGGAGTTGCTGTTGACATCTTTCAGCCAACACTTGGACAGACAACACCCATAGAATCAGACGAACCAGTGAGTTTCCATTTGGAGGTTATTAACAGAGGAGACTACAACAACGCTCCAGCAGTTGCGGAACTTACAGGAATAGACACGACAGAATGGAACGTATTCGGAGATGTTTACAGGGACCTTGGCCTTTTGCTTGCCCCGGATCCAGAGTCGCAGACTGAGGGGGGAAGAGGAAGAGCTGACTGGGATGCAATAACACCGACACTTGCCAGAAACCAGAAGATGACTTACGAACCTATCGCAAGGGTTTACTATTACTATGAAACACACGTAACAAAACCCGTATGGTTTGTGACATCAGAAGAACTGAGAAGGGTCGTACAGGGAGCAGGAACCCTAGACAGCGAAACGACAACACCATGGAACGGACCGTTAACAGCCACGGTTGACACAGGAAATTTCGTTAAGGCAAGGGACTGGAGAGAATCAAAATTCCAGCTCCAGATCAGGATAGATAACACCGGTGGAGGACAGATATTTGGAAGGGATTATCCAGTTGCCGTTGAGGTAATATGGCCAGATGGTGTTATACCAGTTGGTGATTGCCCGAGACAGATCCAGTTCGGATCAGGGATTTATGAAAACTTGCCACCATTCCTGTCAACACCTGCATTCGGAAGGTTTGTCAGGGTTTGGAATGGTCAGTACACAGACATAACATGTGAATTCCAGGTGACAAATCCACCAACAAACAAGGTTAAGAAAAACTTTGAGGTAAAGCTTGGCTACATATACTACGTGGATGCAGCAAGTCATATAACAGTTAAAGGGTTCGAGGAATTCTAGGGGTTTCCATTCATTACCTCTTTTTATTTATTTTTAGACAATTATATAACTATGAATAGCCAAAAAATTATAGTTTCATTTTTTGTTTTGTTCTCTTTAATCCTGGCCTCAGGATGCGTAATGCCTGGCTTACCATTTAATTCTCAGACACCAGTAGGAACAGGTATCGTGATTGAAAGCTTCAGGACAGACCCAGAATTGAGCGAGGTATATTCTAACGAGGAGATAAAGTTTATTCTAAAGTTTAGGAACACAGGGACGGTAAAAGTAGAGAACTGTTATGCAGAGGTTCTTGGTTTGGACCAGATGTGGAAGGGAAAAGATGATGCAAGGAAAAACCCTAGTAATCAGGAGGTTTTCCCGTATGAGAGGGAGTGCCAGTATGACCAGAGAGGAAGCTGGATAGTCCTGTTACCGCCAGATCCATCAACCGGAATAGAAGGTGGGGATCACATATGCACATGGGGCTACATAGCTCCGGATGTCCCTCCAGGTATCCACGCTGATTACAAACCGAGGGCTCGCGTTTTCTATGATTACAAAACACATGTTGTGAAAACAATAACCCTTGTCCCACAGGACGAGTTAAGGGTGATCCAGAACCAGGGGAAGAGCCTTCCTGTAGAAACAACCAGCGAATCTGGGTCCCCGATATCCCTGGATATTGAGACCAGAAGTCCCATAAGAACCTATGGGAAGAGTATGACGTTCCCTATGGTCATCAAGGTAGAAAACATTGGAGGAGGAACGGTCTGCTCAAACAGTGAAAATTGCAGGAAATATGCCGAAGGGGGTGCTCTATGGAACCAATTCAGACTAACCATAGAACTTCCCGATGGCATGGGTTTTGAACAGGGGAGCTGTACCGGAAACGAGGATGTCTATTTGGTCATGGGAAAGTCGCAGACGATTTCCTGTAAGGTTCAGGTTCACACCATACCAGAAAGGCTGATACAGAAGAACATAAGACTTACAGCTGAATATGGTTACTTTATAGACAAGACCATCGAAATAAGGGTTCTCCCAAGCGGATAAAGATAAAAGCATCGTATTTCAATATAAAATTATGGCAAGGACAATTCAGTCACTTTTGCTAATTTTTTGTTTGATTTTGGTATCAGGATGTATAGGCCAACAGACATCTTCTGGCGATGGGCTGGTCATAGAGAATTTTGTATCCAACCCGTCTGAAATATATTCCGGAGAATCGTTTCAACTTCAGCTGATGGTGAGAAACACAGGCATCTCCGATGCAAAAAACGTTAGATTTGAGCTTTCCAACATAGGAACCACCTATGGAAGCAGAGGGCTTGAAATATCCTGTGAACCAGAATGTTTGGATGTAATACAAAGCTTACTCGCCCCAGACCCCCAGGCAGGAACCACAGGAGAATCAAGAACATGCATATGGAATTGCTTCGCCCCCCAAGACGTCCCTAGAAACGCGAAACTTACGTTTAACCCCAACCTGAGGATATACTATGACTATGAGAATACGATCGTCAAGTCCGTCACAATAGTATCAGAGGACGAATTGAGATCAATACAGTCACAGGGGATACCACTCCCAAGCGAGGTTGTTAGCCCATCAGGAGGCCCGGTAACACTGAGCATACAGATGAGGAGCCCTGTTAAGTATATAGAAAACTCAAATACAGTAACCTTCCCGATAGCCATAACAATTGAAAATGTTGGTGGCGGTGTGGCTTGTCATCCGAGTTGTAGTGACCCGAAAAACTGGAACAAGGTATTTTTAGGTCTGGGCCCGGAATCTGGAATGAACCTGAAAGACTGTGAAATAGTGATGTACAACGAAATTGATTTATGGGAAGGTCGGAGCAGAACAATTGTTTGTGACGGAGAGCTGTCCCTGTTTTCTGAGATGAGCGGCAGGAGGACGGGGATCAACCTGCTGCAAAAAACCTTAGAGATAAAGGCAAGCTATGAATACTTTGTAGACACTTCAACTTCTATAACGGTGACAGGGTTCTAATTGAAATCTTTGAGTGTCTTCTGCGGCTTTTTCAAACCCTCACCTTTATCCTCTTTCAGCATGATCTTTCCATAAACCCCATCATAACCAGCCCTTACCTTTATGCCCCCAGATCTGACTTTTAGTATCAAATCAGCTGTTTTTTCACTTATTATGTTCTTCATCTGTTCTTCATCTGCCTTTATCAAAACATTGAGTTCAGAACCAAAGGCATTGATCAACTTGTTATATTCCGTCCATACCCTTTGCGAGTTTACTGCAGAACCAAGGGCTATTGATATTATCTCTGACAAGGGAATAATGGATTTGAAAGGCTTGGAGCCTTCCGGGACGAACCCCTCCTCCCTGTCTGCAAGTTCCTCAACTCTGTGCAGAACACCGACAGTTAAGGGCTTCCTGCAGACAGGACAAATATTTTTTGAACGTCTTGCCTCTTCAGGCGTTAATGAAATCCCGCATTCCCTATGTCCGTCGTGGTGATACTTCCCATAGCTGGGATCAACCTCTATGGTTTCTACAAGACCCTCCTTCGTTTTTATGGCCTTAACGATGTTTTCATACGTTATTTCTTTAAATTCGAAAACCGTGGCCTCTCTTCCGATTCTCCAAGGCCAGAACGAATGGAGATCTGAGAAAGAAACAAGGGCAAATCTATCAAGAGACGACAGTCTCCAGTTCATTTCAGGATTTGATGATAATCCGGTTTCAAGAGCGAATATGTTTTTTATCTGGTCCTGGAAACAATCCTCTATTCTGTCAAATCCGGATTTGGATCCAAAGAGGGAAAACCACGGCGTCCATATATGGGCTGGTATTACCATGCAATCCTCAGAGATGCCAATAATGTTTTCAACAAGCTCCGTGCAACTGAAACCAAATATCGGCCTACCATCATAATCAAGCCTCCCCCTTTTCGACAGCCACCCGTTTATCTGGTCAACTGTTTCGAAATCTTTAGCGAAAATTATGTTATGTATCCTCCTCTGTCTGTTATCCTGGGTGTAGATGTTCGAAAGTTCTGTTGAAAGCAAAAAATTGAAACCGTCCTTGCTCTTCAAAATCCCAGACCCATCCTCCACGAGCTTCTCTCTTAACTCTTTCAGCCATAAAGGATGCGTGAAATCTCCTGTTCCAAGTAAATTTATTCCCTTTATTTTTGCGTACTTGACGAGATTCTCTATGTTCAATTCCTTGCTTGTGGCCCTAGAGAATCTTGAATGAATGTGAAGATCGGAGAATATTCTCATAAGAGTTTATTATTTTTGTTTTTAAAATAAGTGGGCTCGTGGGGAAATTCACATACAAAGACTTGCTAAGCAAGTCAAAACGCATTTACAAATGCGACCCGTGTTTCGAACCCCAGACCTTCGGCTCTCTTAGCTAAAGCTGACAAGCTTCCGCTTATCGGACATATAAGACCGACGCTCTAACCAGGCTGAGCTACGAGCCCATCTATGGGTATTAATCTATTATTCGTGTTCAGCTTAAATTAATGTTTAAATAATCTGTTAAGGGAAAGGTTTATAAATAACCTATATATATTATATCCTATCCTTATCATTGAATCGATAGGCAGAGAGGTGATGTTATGAATGGAATGGGACAGCAGATTCAACCTGTGGTCATACTTCCTGAGGGAACCCTCAGGACAAGGGGCAGGGATGCCCAAAAGAATAATATAGCAGCCGCTAAACTGGTGGCTGATGCAGTTAGAACAACCTTGGGCCCGAAGGGAATGGACAAGATGTTGGTCGATTCCTTAGGGGACGTTACGATAACAAATGATGGAGCAACCATTTTAAACGAGATGCAGATTGAACATCCCGCAGCCAAGATGATGGCTGAGGTTGCAAAAACCCAAGACGAGGCTGTTGGGGACGGAACAACGACAGCTGTTATAATAGCAGGGGAGCTACTGAAGGAAGCAGAAAATCTGCTGGAAAAGCAGATCCATCCCACTGTCATAACAAAGGGTTTCAGACTGGCAAAGATGAAGTCGCTGGAAATACTGGATAAACTGTCTTATACAGTTACAATAAAGGATGAGAAAACCCTGAAACGAATTGCGAACACGGCAATGACAGGCAAATCTGCTGAGAGGGCCTCTGAAAAGCTTACGGATCTCGCCGTGAGGGCGGTTACAAGGATAGCCGAGAAAGACACGAATGAGACAGACACCGAAAACATAAAGATCGAGAAGAAACAGGGAGGGTCGATGGCAGATACAGAACTCATAGAAGGAATAGTTCTTGACAAGGAAGTGGTTCATGCAGGAATGCCAAAGAAACTCGAAAAGGCTAAGATAGCTTTGCTGGATTCTGCACTGGAGGTTAAAGAACTTGAGGGAGATGCAAAGATAAGCATAGATTCGCCCGAAAAGTTGCACGCATTCCTCAACGAGGAGGAGAAAAGCCTGAAGGACATGGTAAATACAGTCATAAAATCAGGAACGAACGTCGTCTTCTGTCAGAAGGGCATAGACGATGTGGCTCAGCATTACCTGGCAAAGGCAAACATAATAGCGGCAAGAAGGGTTAAAAAATCCGATATGGAGAAGCTGGCGAGAGCGACAGGAGCGAAGATAGTGACTAACATAAAGGATCTGTCAAAGAGTGATCTGGGGTATGCAGGGCTCGTTCAAGAAAAGAAAATCGCTGGCGATGAAATGATATTCGTTGAGAGATGCAAGGAACCGAAGGCCGTGACCATCCTTATTCGTGGAGGAAGCGAGCACGTCGTTGATGAAGTGGAGAGAGCGATGGAGGACGCGATAAAGGGAGTTGCTGCAGCGTTAGAACTAGGAAAGATAGTTCCTGGCGGTGGAGCAGTCGAGGTTCAGGTAGCAAAGCAGTTAAGGAAATATGCCGAATCCTTCAAAGGAAGAGAACAGCTGGCTGTCAATGCATTCGCAGATGCCATGGAGATCGTTCCGAAGAGCCTTGCTGAGAATGCAGGTCTGGATCCGATAGACAAGCTGGCTCAGCTCAGGTCAGAGCACGACAGGAAAAGAACAGCAACAGGCCTGGATGTATTCACAGGGAATGTACACAGCATGATAAACCTTGGTGTTATAGAACCCCTGAAAATAAAACTTCAGGCCCTTAAGAGCGCAAGCGAGGTTGCAGAGATGATACTAAGGATAGACGATATGATTTCAGCGGGCGCTGGAGAAAGGGGTGGAGGACCTCCGATGCCACCCGGGGGCATGCCAGGTGGGATGCCTGAATACTGATCCGGAGGTATCAAATATTTATATTAGGTAATGGCAAATATTTATTATGAGCCCAGAAGAAGAATACGAGGTAATACCAACATCTCCCATACGAAGATTGGAAAAAAGAATTGAACAAGTTGAGACAGGAAGTTACTCTTCTCAGATCCGAAAGTTAATAGAGCAGGTTATAGAACTTATTAAATCAAATCAGAGGATAATAGACGATAGTATAAAGGCTAACACAGATCTCATAGCAGAGGTTTCAAAGGTCCCAAAGAAAGTTGAAGATCTGATAATTGAGATGAGAGAATTCATGAAACTGTTAAAAACTTCCGCAGAGGAGGAAGAAGTGTCAGCAGTTTCGAAAGAAGTAATGACACCTCTGGTTGACAAATTGGCAGAACTTATAGAGCAGAACAAGAAGAATTTTGAGACCAATCAGGCCGCTCTCACGACTTTGGGCATAATAGAGAAGAGGCTGAAGAGACTTTACGTACAAAGTACGCCAACAAGAACAGCAACCAGCGGTTACACCAGATCCCCAGGAACAGAATATTAAATGATTAAATAAATTAAAGGAGGTTGAATGGATGAAAAAGGGAATAACCCCCATCATCGCAATAATAATTTTGCTGCTTATAACAATAGGTCTTGCAGCAACAGCATGGACGTATTTATCAGGGTTTTTGGCCGGTTACACCAAGTCACTACAGTTAGTAGACTCATATTGTATGGGCGCTACAACAACCACTGTAGTACTCAGAAACACAGGACCAGATCCGATAGCATTGGGTGCATCTTGCAGTATAAGCGGCAGTGTAATGACATGCGGTTCTATGACAGTAACGAGAACTGATGCCAACCTGGATGCCAGTGCAGCTATAAGTACATCAGGAAATCTTGCAGCAGGATCGACATTTACGTTCACGGATGTATGTACACCGGCAGGTACACCGGCAGTTTGTACGTACAGGTTTGTTGCAGGCGGTACAGGAGCGACTGTGGTTTCAGTGCCTTGCGGATAAACCCGCAAATCACCCTTCTTTTTTAAATTTTAAGAAATCTATCTTTCCCTGCGCCAGATAACCTTTACCGCCACCAGAACCGCCGTATTTTTTACAGAATTTTTTAACCTTTTTTGTTATATCCGTGGTTTTGCTCATTCCTATGACATCCCCTTCCCTGTTAACAAGAATAACAGTGAACTTGGGATGGGAAGAAACGAGAAGATCAGCAGTTTTTATCATATCCTTTCTACTCATATCAACTATTTCAAATATTTCCTTGTTCCTCACCCTTTTCAAGAGTTTCTTGATTTCTAAATCAGCCTTTTTCATTCCTAATTTTTGAAGTTCTTTTTTCTGGGATTTCCATAATTTAAAAATAATTTCACAACCACTCTTCAACGTTTTTGTCCTCTCTTTTTTAATTTTTTTGTTCAAGAGCTTAACATCCTCTAGGGTCTCCCTTACAAATTTTTCGACGGTATTCTCTACCTGTTTCAATGGGACGGAAAAGAAATGTGAACACTCCCTCAGTTGCTTTGGTATGTCAGAAAATTTACCTTCAAATTCAACCAATTTGTTCAATTCACTGAAGATGCCATTAAAAATTTCGTTCTCCTTTTTTGAAATTTTCTCTACAACCTCACCCGCAGTGAACTCAATCCTGATAACGCCATCCTGAATTTTGCTGGTTTTTAACAGCTTTATTTTTCCAACCTCCTTTGTGTTGTTAAGATGCGTTCCTCCACATGCTTCAACATCCACACCAAGGATGTTTACAATTCTTATCATCCTGCCAGGTACAGCCCCGCCCTGATATATTCCCATTCCAAACCTCTTTTCAGCAACATTCCTTGGAATCAACATCTTTTCAATTTTTGTCCCCCTCTTCACGATCTTGTTGGCCTCGCTTTCTATCCTTTTCAATTCATGGATACCGATTGGCTGATAATGGGTTATGTCCAGATGAGAATATTCCTCGGTCTTCTTCGCTCCTGCCTGATTAACATGATCCCCCAAAACCTTCTTGGCAGCAGCATTCACTATGTGCGTTGCCGTATGCTGTTGGGAGAGTTTTAACCTTCTTAGCCAATTGACTTCTCCCTTAACTTTCATATCCCTTTTCAAACCGTGTCCCTTCTTCATTTCGTGAACAATGACACCTCCCTGCTTGAATACACCCAGAACGTCCTTACCGTTTATATCTCCCAGATCATGAATTTGGCCACCAGAGGTCGGATAAAAACCAGTCTGATCAAGAACTACGAAATTATTTATTACCTTCAACACCTTTCCGTCAAATTCCAGTTTTTTGTAATTTTTGTAATACAATATTCCTGTATCAGGAATTCCGTCCAGAGGAAGTAATTCGCTTCTCTCTGTAGCCGCTATCTGTTCTTTCTTTTCGTGAAGTTCGGAAACCTTTGAATAGAAATCATCAGCTATTTTTATTTTCTTCCCCATCTTTCCGAATTCCTCCTTCACTATTTCAGGCGGTATTCCATGACTGTCGTAAAGTTTCAGGAGTTCCTTTTCAGTCACCCTTTCCTTGAATATGTTTTTGACAATTCTTACAGACTTTCTCTTGGTGTTTTCATATTTTTTTCCTTCAACCTCTATTATTTTTCCTACACCCTCCAGACTTTCCGATAATTCAGGAAATATCGGTTTCAGGTAACGTGCATGCCATTCACAGACTTCTGGAATATCCACAGACCAAGCATATTTATTTATGAAGAGTCTCGCTCTTCTGAACAACATCCTCAGGTTGTAACCACCGCCCACGTTACTTGGCAAGCCACCATCAGTCAAGGCTACCAAAAGGCTTCTTGAATGTTCTGCCACAGAATACATTCCGGATAATGGGAGTATGAATTCTCTCAGTTCCTTGACATCCACGCCAACCTTTCCTGCCACAACTTTCCAGGACCTGTCAATGTTTTCTATTTCATCCAAATTGAGAAGGCCTGCATAAGGAACGTATATCCTCATAACGTCTTTGTCCACCTTCAGACCAGTTTTCGAAAGAAGTTTCTTGACAACTGTTGGAAAAGTCGCATCGTAAATGGTTTCGCAGCCCTGTGTGAACCATGCATTTCTCTCCTGCCCCATACCCATATCCAAAACCTTTATTCCCAGTTCTCTGATGCCTGAAGGTGTCTGTTCATAGAGCATGTAGACCTGGTTCCCTAGTTCACATCCTTTTGAAAAAAATTCCATGCATGATCCGAAATTCCCTCCACCTGCCCAGGCATCCTCATGATAGATTATATCAGAATTTTTCAACCCAATACCCCTTCTTAACCATACATGTATATCACGAAAAACCTTTTCCTGGTCCCATTTTTTGGGAGGGACAAATGAATGCTGGCCTATCATCACAAAACCGGTGTTGTGCGATTGTGTCACACCAACATTATCTATATCATTGAACCTCAGACAGAACTGCGGGATGACCAAGGGGTTTGCTGGAGGTTCCACTTCACCCGAAATCACGTATGGCTGGAAGGCAGAGATCGAAGCGTTCGTGTATTCCATTGTGGGATTCCAGCGGGCAACAACAGGATACCTTCTTATTGGTGTGTAGCCGAACTTTCTGAACATTCTCGCGAACTCCAGCCAGACATCTATATAGCTCATTTTTTTCTTTGCCGGAGTATCTCCTATGAAACCAAAACCTTCTCCGCTACACAACGGATCTCCGCATACCCTTCTTTCAGGGTCTGTATTCCAGAAAGGCTTCTTGCATTTGGTACAGACATTCCTTGTAAACCCCTCCTCTTTCAAAACACCGGTTGCATAGTACCTGTCGGGATTCTTCCAGAACTTCGGAAGAAATTCTTTTTTGATCTCTTTATCGGATTTCATAATTTATTATATTCAAGAGCTATACTTAAATTTGAGAACTAGAGAGATCTTGACCGCTTCTTAAATTAAAGTAAAGGGGAGTTTATCCGAAAAGCGCGCCAAGACCTGCTGCCGCTTCCTCTGCTTTCTTCTCAGTTTTTTCTTCTTCCTTTTCCTCTTTCTTCTCTTCCTTCTTTTCCTCTGTTGCCGCTGGAGTAGCAGCTGCCTGAACTACAGAAGCTCCCTTTATAGCGTCTTCTATGTTAACGTCCTTAAGGCTTGATACCAAAGCCTTTATTTGGGCGGTTTCAACCTTAGCTCCTGCAGCTTCGAGCACCTTTTTAACTCCAGTCTCATCTACCTTTTTTCCCAAGGAGTGAAGGAGCAAAGCCGCATATACCATTTCCATCTTTATCCCTCCTTTTTAACCTTTGACTTTTTATCAACATCTTTATCTTCTTCCTTTTCCTCTTTCTTCTCTGACTTTTTATCCGTCTTTTTCTCCGCTTTCGGCAACTCTTCCTTTACCTCAACCTCTTCTTTAGCCTCTTCCGGGATTTTCCCTTTAAGGGCAAGCATTTGCGAGTGTGCCCTTGCCAGAAGCCCCCCAACCGTTTCCTTAGTCACCAATCCAGCCTCCCTTGCCAAAATCATCGCTTCGCTGTATGCCTTTGAAAGCAGGAAGGGAACATTATCCTTCGTAACAAAACCTATGTTAAGCGAAAGGTTAAATGCATTCTGATACGCAATGCGTACGTCGTTTTCGTATTTCTCCAGTGGTATGAACAATATTTCTTTAGGGTAGATAACACCATGATCCCATACCGCAAGCAGGTTCAGAGAAATTTCTATGGGTTCCACCCCCAGTTTCATTAGAACATCAGCGACCCCCTTTTCTATGGTCTCTCCGTACCTCACGACAACAACATCCTCTTTTACGATGATGTTCTCGCCCTCAACACCTGCCGGGATCTTGACCCTCTGCAGTTCCCCTATCACAGGTCCTGCCTTGAGGTTCGTTTTACCGGCCTTTACAATTATATCTTTAGGAGCGACGTCACCCTCCTTTGCTGCTGCAAAAGATTTGGATGATTCAATTATCCTCGCCAGGTCAAATGGGTCAGCATCACTGAACAACAAGGCAGGCTGATTCTCTATTTTCTTTTCAAGTTCTTTTATGCCTTTCTTGTCAACATTCTCTAACGCCCGTTTCATTATACTCTTTCTTACCATTCTAATCTTACCCCGTCCCTTCAATTTGTCCCTCATTTCCTGTAGCTGTCTAGAAGGGAGCTTGAACATGTCAAGCAGACCAATGACTGGATATTTTTTCAACTCTTCTTCAAGTTTTTTCACTTTCTCTTTCTTCCTTTCTGACACCATTCTTACACCTTTAACTTAATTGGCGGTCCCATTGTCAGTTTTATACAAGCACCTTTCATGTTAACCTTTCCCTTGGGGAGTTTTTCCTTAACAAAGTTCATGACAGCAAGGACATTTTTCATTATTTGTTCCTCCTTCATACTTTCTGTCCCAACAGAAACATGTATTACAGGTGAATCCCTAAGCCTAACCCTGATGAGCCTCTTTGACATCTCGATGAATGGTTGGACGCTTCCTTTAGGAGGGATAGGTTTGGGCATTTTACCCCTTGGTCCTAAGACCACACCAAGTGTCTTACCCACCAGAGGCATAAGAGGTGCTTCGCAAAACCACCATTCGTATTCTTCCGCGTATTTTTTCAGTTTTTTCTTATCTCTTCCAAGCTTTTCTAGTTCACCCTTCGTTATAACTAGTCCGCCTGTCTTCTTTGCCTCAGGCAAAAGCATATCAACAATGAATATTACTTTGGTTTCTTTCCCCCTGCCTTCAGGCAGCGGAAATTCAACATCCAGCTTATTTTCGGGTTTTTTGAGATCTATGTTCTTAAGGCTAATCGACAGATCCCAAGTTTGAAGAAACTTTCTTTTCTTTGCCTTTTCCTTCGCTTCCTTTATCTCCTTCAAGAACTCTTCTGCCATATCACAACCTCCTGCTTACGCAGTAAACGGCATGATTCTTTAATTTATGGCAAAAGATATTTAAATCTTTTTGGACAGGTCGGATTCGAAATATTTCCTCACAAACCTTGAAAATTCCTTATTTTTCAAAAGCCCTTCAAAATTTTTCCCAGTCAAAACTCTGAAATCCTTGGAAACGCTCTCAGCCACATATGATCTTACACCATCCCCCAAAAGGGATTTTTTATTCCTCTTCAGAAAGTCGCCAAGAATGTTTTCAACTTTCCTATACTTCCTTTTCACCTCTGCAACCCATATCTTATCCTCTACATACAATTTCGATCCTTTGTATTTACCGGTGAATTGTTCCGAGTGTTTCTTGGAGTATACAGGAGGGCCTTTCAGCATTCTTATTTTTGGTAAAAGCCAGCTTTTCATTTCAAAAAGAATATACGAATCATTCTCATCACTCCATACAGAGACATTGAAAACCTCAAAGTCATGATCTTTCAAGAGGTTGACAATTCTCAGCGATGTCTTTCTCATCTGTGACCAAAGGATGTCTTCAACCACCTTTGGCCTCTTGAAATGCAAAGCAAAAATTTTCGTGCCTCTGCCTTTCAGATGTTTCCTTAGTTCAGTGGCATTTATGGTTCGCAGGTCCCTTTCGAAAAACCCTTCGCCAGGTTTCTTCACAAAATGTTCACATGATTTCACAAACTTTATGAAATTCTCTTCAGAAAGCGCTGCAGCGACGTTTCTCTTAGGGTCTGTGGGATCTATAACAATAAGGGGATGATCCTTGAAAAGGGACTCGGGGCCTTTGACGGAGCAATGACCTTCCAGATCTATGAACTTCCCAAATTTCCAATTTCTTGCAGAAAGAACAAGTTTCTTGAAACTCTTGTATTTTATTATGAGAAGTTCACAGAGGTAACCGGAGAAACCTAACGTACGTACATCCGATCCATACACCTCTATGGCTTTGCAGAACTGCTTCAGAAGACGAACCTCTTTTGACATATTCGGTTTTAACTGTTTGGCTATGTACCTGTTATGGAAAGGAGTTCTGTCGACAGCAGAAATTATCCTTGAAGCCGATTTAACCTTGTAACATGGAACGATATCTATCGAAAAACCATTAACCTTTCCCCTTACATAGGGATGTTCTGCATACGCTATTTCATACTCACCCTTAAGCTTTTTTATGATATTCTTTCCTGTTTCGAGACCCGACTTTTCGAGTTCTATCCTTGAATAAGAAACGGGAAACATTATGAAGAGATCTATTTCCTTCTTATCCGTTAGCCATGTGTCACGGATGAAAGAGCCAGCTACGGTTTTGCCCAGACCCATTGGTTTTATTACGTTCTCTGTGACAGCGATTATCCTTTCCAGTACATCGTTCAATTCACCCCTCTCCTTTTCTGTAGGTGTTATTTTTTTCAAAACCTTACGAAGGATATTCTCCATAGTAATTTATTTATTGCCCAACATTAAAAATAAAATGCGTCTTGATTGTTATGTTCAAGATTCTCACCAAGAACCCACTAGAATTGAAGAGGTTTGTTGATGTAGAAAAACCTGTGAATGAAATATCTTCGAAAAAACTAACGGTTTCTAAAGAAAGCGATAAACTCCGTTCCGTTATCAACCTCATACTTAAGAAATACAGAAGAATCCCAATAATTGACAGCCACAACCATTTGAAAGGAATAATTACAGCTACCGATGTACTAAACATTCTTGGTGGTGGAGAGAAAAATAAAGTTTTCCTGAAATACAAGAAGAGTTTTAACATACCTGCCAGAAAGGTGATGGAAAGACACGTTTTGACGATAGATAAAAAAACGTCCATAAAGAAAACTTTAGAAATATTCAGAAGGGAGGAGAGGGGAGCGTATCCCGTGGTATATAAGAAGAAACTGGTGGGAATTGTATCAGAATGGGACCTTGTAAAACAGATAAGAGAAAAGGTTGATTTTCTGGTTGAGGACATCATGGTCAGAAAACCAATGATAGCAAAGCCAAATTACTCTCTACTCGACACATCAAAAATAATATGCAGAGGCGGTTTTAGAAGACTCCCAATTGTTGATGACAACGTACTGGTTGGCATAGTGACACCAAAGGATATAATCGGACATTTAAATGAAAAGGGATTTCTGGACAAGTTGACCATGGTAAAGACGAAGACCAAGGATGTTATGAGGAAGAACGTTATTGTTGTCGATCCACGAACAGAACTTTTTGAAGCAATAAAAATAATGAAAAAGAAGAGGATAGGAGGTCTTCCTGTAACCGATGGAGACGACCTTATAGGAATACTGACAGAAAGAGACATTGTAGATGCGTTTTTATGACAAAGAACAGAATTATAACAATCGAGAAACTCAGAGAGCTTTTAGATGACCTTAGTGATAAACTTTTGATAGTTGAAGGCAAGAACGATAAAAAAGCTTTAAAAAGCCTAGGATTGAAAAATATTATTGCCATCGATGGCAGACCACTTTACGAGGTGGTTGAAAACATAGAAACAGATAAGGAGATTGTAATACTTACAGACTTCGATAAAAAGGGCAGGGAGATCGGAAAACGACTGAAATACCTGCTCCAGAAACATAAAAAAAGAATAAACTCAAAATTGAGAGGTAAGACAATGTCTTTAGGAAAAAATCAAATAGAAGATTTGGCAAATTTGAATAGCCAAATCGCTTTTAAGGAGGTTGATATTCATGTCAAAACTCGCGCCAACATCAATAAAATATCTGATAAAGGCACAAATAAACGCAAAAGGGGTAATAGAGAAACCTGATGTAATAGGAGCTATTTTTGGGCAGACAGAAGGTTTGCTTGGACCAGATCTGGATTTAAGGGAACTGCAGAGAACGGGAAGGATAGGAAGGATTGAGGTCAACATAAAATCAGAAAAGGGTAACTCTTACGGTGAACTAATAATACCTTCATCCTTGGATTCAACAGAAACAGCTTTGATAGCAGCAACATTGGAGACGATAGAAAGGGTGGGACCATGCATAGCAAAAATCACGCTGAAATCAGTTGAGGACACAAGGGAGATGAAGAGGAAATTCGTGGTTGACAAGGCAAAGATAATCCTGAAGGATTTGTTAGAGAAAGGTTTGCCCGATACCACAAAGATAACAGAGGACATAAAGGAGGAGATAAAGACACACGAGATAACGAGCTACAAAGGACTGCCATGCGGACCAAATCTACTCGATTCTGATGAGATAATAATTGTGGAAGGACGAGCAGACGTAGTGAATCTTATAAGGTATGGAATAAAAAATGCCATAGCAATAGAAGGCAGTTCAATTCCACAAACTATAATAGATATCTCGAAGGAGAAGATAACCACGGCTTTCTTGGACGGAGACAGAGGTGGGGACTTGAATCTGAAGGGCCTCATTGAAACAACGGATCTGGATTACATAGCTGTCGCCCCGCCTGGCAAAGAGGTAGAGGAACTATCTAAAAAAGAGGTTTTTAAGTGCCTTAGGGATAAGATATCATCTTCCCAGTTTAAACTCGAAAAAACCAACAACTTAAAAAGGGAAGAAAAAAGGCCAATGGTTGTGAAGAGGGAATACACAAAACCCATGATAAGAATTACAGAGGATCAGAAGAAGGTATTCAAGAAAACCTTGGAAGAGCTGATAGGGACGAGAGCTGCCTGTATTTTTGATTCGAGTTTCAATCTGCTAGGTAAGGTTCCCGTGAAGGAATTGATAAATACTTTGAAGACCGTAGAAAATCCTTATGCGGTTATATTCGACGGCAGGATTGACTACAAACTGGAATCAATTGCGAAGAGAAAAGACATAAAGTTTCTCGTGGGCATGGAAAAGGAAAACATTAGATCCTCTGTGGGTATACTTTCCAAAGAGGACCTTAAGTAATTTACAAATTTATTATGGGACGAACAAATATTATATATCAATAGTTCAGGTGATAGAATGGAAGATCTGTTGAAAAGACTTGTTGAAGCACCATCCATTTCGGGTTCCGAAGGGAATGTTAGAGATATGATAATGAAGGAGATAAAGCCACACGTGGATGATATTAGGGTTGATAAAATAGGTAATCTCATTGCTAGAAAGGGCAAGGGGTCCCCTAAAATAATGATAAATGCGCACATGGACGAAATTGGATTGATGGTAAAACACATAGACGAGAAAGGTTTCATAAGGTTCGAGCCAATAGGAGGCTGGGATAACAAGATAATCCAGGCACAAAAATTCAAAATACATGGTTCTAAAGGAACTGTAATAGGGGTTGTAGGAGCAAAAGCGATACATCTTCAAGAAAGGGAAGAAGGCAAGAAGACAACAAAGATAAAGGACATGTTCATTGATGTTGGAGCAAAAAACAAGAAAGAAGTTGAAAAGATGGGGATTAGTGTTGGCGATTTCATAACCCAGCACGGTGGATTTAACAAACTTGGTGGCTCTAGAGTAACAGGATACGGCTTTGATGATAGAATAGGGTGCCTAGAACTGATAGAAATTGTCAAGGGACTTAAAAAGTTCAAGGGAACTGTTTACGCTGTTGGAACGGTTAAGGAGGAGCTAGGGCTAATAGGCATAAGAGGATCAACATTCAGTATAAACCCTGATGTCCTTATATCTTTGGATGTTACCTTCAGCGGTGATGTACCTCACCTGAAACCGCATGAAGCAATAGCAATTATGGGCAATGGACCTGCACTGCTCATCAAGGATTCATTGAGCATAATACAAGACAATCTTAAGAAATGGGTTCAGAATGTTGCAAAAAAGAACAAGATCCCATTACAATATGATGTATTGAGTGCTGGGGCAACCGACTCTTCTATAGCATCGACAATTAGAGAAGGCATCCCATCCTTAGCGATATTAACACCTTCACGTTATATGCATACACCCGTTGAGATCGCGGATATGAAGGACGTGAAGAATGCAGTGGAGATTGTTAAAGAACTTGTTAAGAGTGCGCACAAACACCTATAGAACCTTCACATGTTCACGTATTGGTATCACTTCCAGTTCACCCTTGTAAAACTGAACATTACCAATTACGTTGAGCTCATTTTCATCTTTTATTTCATTTATATTCACGCCACTCAATTCCAACAACTCTAATGTATCTTTCCATAAAACAATCTTTATCTCCCCTGTATCGTCCTTAAGATCGAAGAATGCATTTCCTTTATTAATTTTTAAACTAGTTATCCTTCCTGTTATGTTCACAGTTCTGCCCACATAGCTGGAATCAATTTCACCTATATTCACGTGAAATGAATGTAGTTGATTAACAAGAAAATACAGCACTAACAAACCAATAACAACGCCTATGAATGAAATTTTTGTCAATTTAGCTTCATTCATATCAATTTCCTCCCAGCTTAAAAACTGCTAAATCAGTATATACAGGCCCATTTCTGGTAAGGACACTGCTTTTTAACTTCACGTCTTTCACGGCCATTTCACCTATCTTCACATCTTTATGTTTATTTATGAAATCCAAAAGTAGGTCCCTGTTCCTTCCCGATTTGACCCGTCCTATGGTTAAGTGTGGCGATTTATTTTTTTCACCGATATTTAAGCAATCATTCATATTCTTCACCAACTTCACAAAATCATCTTTACCTTCATCCACATCCAGCCATAAAGTTTTTATATGTTTCGGGCTTCCAAAATAACATAGTCCCTGTATGTTTATTTTGAAAACATAATTTCCCCTCAGGCCCCTTTCAACAGATTTTTTAATCACATCAACTTCATCCTCTTCAACTTCCCCAAGAAACTTTAGCGTGAAATGAAGATTTTCAGGCTCCACCAGCTTGATATCCAAATTCATACTAATTATCTCATTCTGGATCTCCTTTACTTGCTTTGCAAGATCCTTGTTCAAATCAACCGCCAAAAAACACCGCATAAAAATTTATTGTTAAATTTATATATAAATTTCATCCACCTTCACTAAATATTTAAATATTTTAGCCAAATATATGAAATTATGAACTTGGATATGAACTTAAGTGAAAAATATGTGAAGTTGTTCAGTTGGAGTGAAAATCCATTCAGCTTTAAGATACTACCTAACCTATTTGTAGGTTATATGAAAGAAACAGAGAACATTTTAGACAATATAAGAAGCATGGACAAGTTCTCTCTCCTACTCGGACCTACGGGTTCTGGTAAAACAACCCTCCTTAAGTTTATAGCAGACAAATTTGATGGTAAAAGCATTTTCTACTTATCGAAACCGCCAAAAAATCCAGAAGACTGGGTAAATATATTCACGAACTTCATAGGATTTGGAATAATGGAGAGGCTCTTTTCAAGAAGAAAGAATCTCAACTTGTATAACCTTAGTGAATGGGTAAACAAAAAAACACAAAGAAGGAAAATTGTCCTACTCTTGGATGAAGGACATGAGGCCACAATAGAAACGCTTGAATGGCTGAGAACCCTGACAGATCAGATAGATAATCTATCAATCGTGATAGCAGGTTTGCCCACCCTCGAACAGATTCTGAGAGAAAATCTTGAAACCTTCATAAGGAGGGTAAGTACGAAGGTGGAGCTAACGAATCTCACAAAATCGGAAACAAGAGAACTTATTAAAAAAAGAATAGAATGGGTTGGCGGTAATGATATAAAACCTTTCACTTCTGAAACCATACAGGTTATACACGAAAAGACAGGGGGGTTCCCCAGAGAGGTAATAAAACTGTGCAACGATTTTGTTCAAAAAGCGACCGAAAGAAACATATCTACAATAGACCCCAATTTCCTGGAAGAAATCAGAACGGAAGCACCCAGAAGGGTTTCATTGGGGAGCATAAACAACCTACCATCTCGTCAGAAGCTTATTTTGGAACTATTGAATAAAAACAAAGATATAACACCATCAGAAGTGGTCTCAAACATCGAACTGGATGGATACCGGGATAAGGAAAATGCAATAAGATCGGTTAACAATATACTTAAGAGACTCTTGAAGGACGGTTTGGTAACGAGAAGGAGAGCAGGCAAGACATTCCAATACAAACTTTCAGATAAAGTAAAAACAATGATGGTTAATGCGTAATTTTTAAATACTTTGTTTTTAAATATATAGCATAATGTTTTCAGGAGGGGTATTATGGAAGAGAGAGTGAGAAGCAGACAACTGGTCGGCAAGATATTAGTTTCTGAGGAAACAGGAAAGAAGTTTGGTGTTGTTGGTGATCTTGATTACATTATAGAATCAGGCGAGCTTATAAATCTGGTTTTAATTGAACCAACAAAGCATACAACTGAACTCAATCTTCAGGAAGATGACAGGGGAAGGGTTCTGGTTCCCTTTTCAGCTGTAAAATCAGTTGGAGATTTCGTAATAGTTACGGAAAAGGATATAATTTAATCTCCAGACCATTTTATTCCAGATTTTAGGATAGATATAAATTTGACCCGGTCAATATACTATTTATGAGAGAGAAAGGATACTATCGAAATACAATAAAAAACGTTATGCAGATACTAAATTTACTGAAAAAATACGAAAAAACAGGGGAATTGCTAACGATATCTAAAATATCAAAATTAACAGGCATGCATAAATGGACAGTGTCCAGAACCCTGGATCTCTATATGCAGAATTTTGTTGAAATAACTATCCCAGATGGTTTTGAAGATGTCGGTTTACATATAAAATTCGTAAGATTAAAGAGACCTGACATAACAAAAGAACAGGTTTTACGCCTACTTAAACTGCGAAGTCTCACTTTTTAATCCCTCACACCCTCTGTTATTACCCTGAACACAGCCTCTCCTTCTGGCATGTTCGGTGAGTCTATCAGCTTCGCTATCCTTTTATCTCCTTTGGATTTCCTGAGATAAACACGGAACGTCGCCTGATGCCCTAATATGTGACCTCCTATGGGGGCAGTCGGGTCCCCGAAAAGAACATCCGGCCTTGCCATAACCTGATTTGTTACGTATATGGCCACGTTGTAGACATCGGCTAACCTTTGTAGTTTATGCAGGTGTCTGTTCAGTTTTTGCTGACGGTCGGCCAGAGTTCCTCTTCCCGTGTAATCCGAACGGAAAGATGACGTTACAGAATCAACTATCAAAAGTTTAATATCCTCTTTCTTTAGTATCTCCTCTGCTTTCTCGGCCAAGAGGACTTGATGATCTGAATTGTAAGCCCTTGCAACAAAGACGTTTTCCATAGTTTTCTTGGGATCAAGACCCAAGGATTCTGCCATTTGCTGGATTCTTTCAGGTCTGAATGTTTGCTCGGTGTCTATGAAGAGCGCCTTACCTCCCATGCCACCTTTTTCCTTCGGGAGCTGGACCGTTACAGCCAGCTGATGTGCCAACTGAGATTTCCCTGAACCATATGCACCATGCATCTCTGTTATTGCCTGCGTTTCGATTCCTCCACCAAGCAGGTCATCCAGTGCTTTGGAACCGGTTGTTATTTTACCAACTTGTTCCCTCTTTTTTAAAACATCGCCTGCTGACTCGAAACCCATTTCCAGCTTTTGCCTCGCTCCAGCTATTATCTTGTTTGCACTTTCAACACCCAGTCCAGTAGCGGCTGACAGTTCCCCGGCCGAGGCAGCAGCTATACTCATAATATTATCATAACCAGATTCCTTTAACTTTTCCAAAGTTTTATCTCCAACCCCAGGCAAACCAGTCAGATCCTTTGACATAAAACCACCTCGTTAACCTTTATATTTCTTTTTAAGACTTTAATCTTTAATGCCCTCTATTCTTTCCAACATATTTTTAGTTTCCTTCTCGGTATCCATAATTTCAACTTCATTTGACATGAATTCCATTCTATCTGTAAACTGATTCTTCTTAATCCTCCCTCTGATCATGAATTCCTTACCCAAGACATCAAAATTTTCATAAATCGATAAAGGATCGGCATGTTTTGAGGCCAAGTCCCTTATGTCTTCGGTATTCTTGTCTAAAATCTTCTCGGCCAAGTCCCTGAAAAAGACCACGCGTACGTTCCCTGAACCATCATCAACAACCCCCGATATCACAAGCTGATATTTGGGTTCAATGTTTCCGTGATCCTTACATGCCCAGACGTCTCCTGATTTTTCAATCCTAGTTTCACACTTAGGGCAGACCTCAAAGAAAGGGTTCCTTCTGAATAACTGAACGAGAGAAGCACGAATTTCGCTGTACTCACCTTCCTTCAAGCCACTGATATCCTTCGTTTTAACTGTCTCGAAATCCCTTTGGATATCCTCGCCTTTGGGCACTCCCAAATCTTTCCCTTCAACCCTTTCAATCTTACCGAACTTTCCCAATCTAAGCTCGTTGTTACCTCTGCTATCCTCTTTTACATATCCACTGCTGACCCTAAGGACATCGTTTTCATTTATTTGCAGTGTTTTAAGAAGATCTATCTCCTTGTCCCACAGTGACAACCGAATCGTCCCTGTCTCGTCTCCTAATACCAAGTTAACAACAGAACCGCTCCTTCCATTCTTATCAAAATCCCTTTTTTCAGCAACATTCACAACCCTTCCAATTAAATCCACGGATTTCATCCCTGAAATCACATTCTTGATCCTCAGTTCTTTCTTTTTGGTTTCTTTCAAAAGGTTAACACCAAGCTCCTTCCCAACAATGTATGCTGCTCCCTCCTCGGAAACCAGACCAGAGAGCTCTGTCTGCTTCTCACCAATTCTTTTCCTCACCTCTTCCTCAGACAGATCAGAGACTTTCACGATTTCCTGTATGATCTCTTTCAGAGAATACATGGTAATCACAGACTTTAATAAAGAATTGAAAATTAGTTATAAAAGATTATGTTTAAACTTCTTCAACCAAAAAATAATTTCTTTACTCTATAATTCCCAATCCTGTTGATGATTCAAGTAACTTCTTCACCTGTCTGGTTTTCGTTTTGTATGGGGGTAGATTTTTGTTGACCCATTCCATTATGATTGAAGGTTCCTTGTAATATATGTTGATTAGTTTGCATACTTCCCTGTAATCTGTTATAGCGAACTTCCTCATCCATTCCAGAATCTTCGCCCGGTTTTTTATCTCCTCCGTCATCTTTTCATAAGACATGCCCCTGTCGAAAGCGATTCTTTTCAGAAGATACGAAGTTTCAAAGTTAGATCCGAATGAATCTGTTGAAGGAACCCAATCAAATGTTTTTATTGTATGGGGGCTCCCTGTCTTCGGGTCAACTGATTCTATTTCCACTATACTTTTAACCCTCCTTGCAGATTTCCCCTTTTCCTTTGCATTGACCATTACTATCACGAGATCAAGGGTTTCTATCAAACTGGGGGATAGTTCTATTGGAGGGGTCTCCAAACGCTTGATAACGTCTTCTATTGAGCCGGCGTGTATAGTTCCTATAGACGAGTGTCCTGAAGCCATGCCCTGGAACATCACGTATGCCTCTTTACCTCTGACTTCCCCAACTATAACGTAATCAGGATTCTGCCTGAATGATTCCTTAAGAAGTTCAAACAACGTAACCTCTCCGTACCTCTTTCCTGAAGCCTCTGGAACACCAAATCCAACTCTAGACACGCTTGGTATCCAATTTTCATGCGGAAGATTGAGCTCGCGGGTGTCTTCTATGGAAACGATTTTGTCTTCAGGCGGTATGAACATACTCATCGAATTCAAAAAAGTTGTTTTTCCGCTTGAAACACCACCACATATTAATGTCGAGGCCCTGGCTTCTGTAACCATCCAGATGTATGCCATGAGTTCAGAGGAGGCCGTATTCAAATTTATAATGTCAATGGGCGAAAAGGGCTCTATACGAAACTTTCGAATGGAAAATGTTGGACCCTTAGTGGTTACATCCTTCGCTAAAGTTGCCTGAACCCTCGAACCATCTGGAAGTGAACCATCGAGAAGTGGTTTTGCATAGGATACGTATCTCCCACAACGTTCTGCCAACTTTATCACAAAATTGTTGAGGTAGCCGCCATCAGTGTAAACAATGTTGGTTTCAGTAGAACCAAACTTTCTGTGAACAACAAAAACAGGTATCCCCAGGCCAGAACAACCTATGTCCTCTATGTACGGATCATGCAGAAGACCTTCGATCTCGTTGAAACCAACAAAATCCCTGTATATGTAATAGCTGATCTTGACATAGGTTTCTGAGCTCAAAACTATATTTTCATCCTCGAGTATACCTGCCAGCTTTTTCTGTATGTATTCGAATGTCTTTCCCCTGTCCTTTATCGCTGAGAGCTCAACATCTATTGTTTCAAGCAGATCCTTTTTCACGGTTTCCAGAACTTTTACCTCTCTTTCCGAAAGTTTGGGTTCTATAATGTTATATACAAGACCCTTTTTTTCGGCGTCCCATTTTATCTTTGCATAAACAAACGGCTCAAGGAGCGGGTATTTTATATCAACTTCTGTCATTTTTTTGAGTGAGGGAAAAATTATTAGGTGTTTAGGTTCTTTGATCTCAACAACAGGATATTCTACCCTCCCTTTACCTTTCATTCTGTCTATCTTCTCTCTGAGAGCACCCCTCAAAGTCATTTGACCTACTTCCTTTTAGTCTTCTTTACAATTTTTCTATGCCGAGCGCAACCAGGGCATGCATAAATCTTTGTTGAGGACAGAGAAAATCTCCTTCTGCCTAAATCCTTCCTTAGAGAAGGATCGGATATGGAAAACCCTCTATATACGACGAACGTCTTGTATTTCGGAACCTTTCTCCCACAAAAACCACACGTAACAATAGTTTCTCTCCCCCTTGTTTTTGTGTGGTGCCACCCTCTTCTGTAAGCCTCTTTTCTAGCCATACAATCTACACCTCTCTAATTTAATATATAAACCGATATGATATATAAGGAATGATTTAATAAGGACAATACAACACTTTAGAGGAGGGTCTAGATGAAGGATAAGCTGAAAAAAATAAGTGAATACGAATGGGAACTAGATAAAAATGTTAGACCTAAGATGAACGTGAAGGCAAAGATCATCGGAAACAAAATGGTGGTCGATTCGCTCGAAGATGCCGCTGTCCAGCAGTTAACCAACGTCGCGACACTTCCTGGTATTATAGAACCTGTGATAGGACTTCCGGACATGCATTGGGGATACGGTTTGCCAATGGGAGCTGTGAGCGCTTTCGATTCCAAAGAGGGAATAATATCTTCCGGCCTTTGCGGTTTCGACATAAACTGCGGCGTGAACTCGATAAGGACGAGCCTATCTTATGATCAGGTCAAACCAAAATTAAACGAGTTAATCTCAGCATTGTTTAAAAATATTCCATGCGGTGTGGGAGCGAAGGGGAAACTGAAACTAACGAATGATCAATTGGATCAGGTCCTAACTAGGGGGATAGAGTGGGCAATAGAAAATGGTTTCGGAACAAAAAGAGACAAAGAGCATATGGAAGAGAACGGAAGAATGGAGGGTGGAGATCCTTCGAAGGTATCGGACCTTGCAAAGAAGAGAGGACTCCAACAGCTCGGGACGCTCGGAGCTGGAAACCACTTCCTTGAAATACAAAGGGTTTCTGATATTTATGATGAAGAGAAAGCTAGAGAATGGGGAATTGAAAAAAAAGATCAGGTCGTGTTGATGCTGCATTGCGGTTCCCGCGGTCTAGGCCACCAGGTGGCGAGTGATTATTTGAAGATACAGGAACAGGCCGTAAAGAAATACAACATCTGGCTCCCTGACCGACAGTTGGCGTGCGCGCCCGCTAGCTCCCGGGAGGGCCAAGACTATTTTTCTGCAATGGTATGCGCCGTTAACTACTCGTTCACTAACCGTTTGGTCATGACTCATTGGATCCGCGAGACCTTTGAAAAGGTCTTCGGCATGGATTGGGAATCAATGAACATGCAAACCATATACGGATTATGTCATAATGTGGTGAAACTGGAAGAACACACTATAAACGGAGAAAAACGAAAAGTGTTTGTCCACAGAAAGGGATCGACACGCTCCTTCCCGAATGATCCCGTTCTTATTGCAGGAACAATGGGAACGTCGAGCTATCTTCTGAAGGGGACTGAGAAAGCGATGGAGAAGACCTTCGGGTCAACTGTTCACGGAGCAGGTCGTGCAATGTCGAGGCATGCCGCCATACGCAAATTCTGGGGAGGGAAGGTAAAGGAAGACCTTGCAAGCAAAGGGATCGTTGCCCAATCAACCCACCCCAAGGTCTTGGCTGAAGAGGCCCCAGGTGCCTACAAAAACGTGGACGATGTGATAGAAAGCGTGCACGGAATAGGAATTTCTTTGAAGGTAGCTAAAACAATTCCAATAGGGGTCTGCAAAGGATAAAAAGCAAAGGACATACATCAAAGATGCATGTCAACTGATCATATATCTAAACTGACAGTTACCTTATAACCCTTATCCGTTTTTTCCACGCCGAACTTATGATACGTAACCCCTTTGACCAGCGTGCCTCCCTTATCCTTGCTTATCATCTCACCATAACACTTTGCCTTCAGATGCCTATCGCTGATATCTGGTATTTCGAACCTTGAAAAGAACATCTCCTCTGTATCCACAAGGCTTATGAGTTCCTGTAACCAGTTCAACATAAGGTCTTTCGTATCCTTCCCTTCAACTTCAATTCCCCTCTCCACCTTCGGTTCCACCCTTTCTATCTGACATACCACACTGAAGAGCGCGAGGGCAGCATTAACGAAAAGCTCTTTCAGATCCTTGCCATACGCCTCAAAAAGAACATCTGACGTTAGATCATCTACGAACCTGTACTTCATGAATATCCTAGAAAGATTTACGATTGTTTAAATAAAAAAACAGGGGTTTTACTTAGTAAGCTGGGAAACCGAGCCCCCTTATATCGTACTTACCTATGAGATCTTGTGCCCCCCTGCACTGCAAGGATTGTATAACGACTTTTTCAAGATTGTCAGCTGCTGGGAAAACTACTGTTTTTATATCCTGAGATATTATTTCAAGATTCTCCAGACCAGTTCTCTCCGAAGCTACTGTATTATTTTCATAGGTTATTCTTGCAACAAAGCCCTTCAAAGGAACATCACCTGTATTGAACAACGCTACGGTAAGGTTCTTCGTCGAGTTATCGAAGTTCGCATTCTGAATAAGCAATTGAGCCCTAGCGCAGAACTGAAGTTCCTCCCTCTGCTGGGTAACGAAAGTGGTTGCCCAACCAGCTAGAATTCCTGCAACTATCATGGTAAACGCTATCAACATTATCACTGCAATAAGAGGGGATATACCCTTTCTCCTCATCTCATCACTCCTTAATTATATCCTTTTTAGGAATCTTGGCTGAAAATGCAGGGCATGCCTTATTGAAGACAGTTACCTCTTCCGCCGTTCTCGCCAGCTCCGCGTAGTCACCCTGCGTTCCGTTAAGATCGACAACTATTATGGCAGATCTCTGTTCAGTTAAAGGATATTCCTTGCTTAGATTTGGTGTTACCTTTATATCAGAGCTTGTATCGTTGTAGGTAACTATGTTGGTTAAATTCATTATTTGTACACTGAACCCGTAGATCTGTATAGTACCCAAGTTTTTAACAACCATTGTAAGATTTTTATTGTTGCTGGTGTATGTCGCTGACTCTATATTGTAGTTCGTTAATGCCACACACTGAGTCGTCACACCTGTTTGACTTGTAACCCAATGGGTCACCCAAGATGATATCATCACCCCAACTGCAACACTTATTGCTATTAGCACGACGGCAGCTATTATAGGGGAAATTCCCTTCATGCCCATAATATAAGATTTGAACTAGCTCATTAATAAAAGTTTAAAACACCAAATTCCGTTTAAGACAACCATCGAACATTTGATATAAACTTATAAATAAAGGATAATACAAAATCTCTATTTATGTGAACAGTTATGAGAAAAATGGTTTACCTTTTTGGAGAGAAGGGAAAGGAGAGCAAGAAACTGCTTGGCGGTAAAGGAGCGAACTTGGGAGAAATGACAAAGATAGGCCTTCCAGTTCCACCTGGATTTACCATATCAACCCGTGTATGCATGGACTTCATAAAAACTAAAAAATACCCTAAAGGCTTGGAGAAGCAAATTGATTCGAACCTGAGGAGACTTGAAGTTAAGATGAAAAGAAGGTTTGGGAAGGAGGAAAGGCCTCTACTCGTTTCTGTCAGGTCGGGAGCTCCTGTTTCCATGCCAGGCATGATGGATAGCGTTCTAAACCTTGGTCTAAACGAAAAAACCATGAAAGGCCTTGAAAGAGAGAGCGGAGATTTACGATTCGCGTGGGATTCTTACAGGAGGTTCATTCAGATGTTTAGTGACGTTGTTTTGGGTGTGGAACATGCAAAATTTGAGAAAGTTCTTAACAGATACAAGAGAGGAAGGAACGATACGGACCTCAGACCAGAAGAACTCAAAAGGATTGTTAATGGTTATAAAAATCTCGTTAGGAAAGAGACAGGGAAAGAATTCCCTTCAGATCCGAAGAAACAACTCAAAATGTCGATTGACGCGGTATTTCGTTCCTGGGACAACAAGCGTGCGAAAATATACAGAAAACTCCACGGCATACCCGATGACATGGGGACTGCTGTCAATGTTCAGGTAATGGTTTTCGGAAACCTGGGGAAGGATTCTGCAACGGGCGTGGGATTCACGAGAAACCCTTCTACTGGGGAAAACAAGCCCTATGGTGAATATCTAATCAATGCCCAGGGCGAGGATGTGGTTGCTGGTATAAGGACACCAAAACCAATATCCCAACTCAGGAAGGACCTGCCGAAGGCATACAAAAGTTTAATGAAGGTGTACAAACTCCTTGACAGACATTACAGGGACATGCAGGACATGGAGTTTACAGTCGAAAAAGGAAAACTTTTCGTTTTGCAGACCAGAACAGGTAAGCGAACTGCGCAGGCAGCAGTTAAAATCGCGGTTGATCTGGTAAAGGAGAAGATGATAACCAAGGAGGAAGCGATAATGAGAATAGACCCCGTGCAAATTGATCAATTATTGCACAAACAGCTTGATCCGAAAGAGAAGGAAAAGGCAAAGGTTATTGCGAAAGGACTTCCAGCATCTCCGGGAGCCGCCGTAGGTGTCGTGTGTTTCACGGCAGAGCACGCGGAACAACTCGCCTCCAAGGGAAGGGATGTTATACTTGTAAGGAATGAAACATCCCCTGAAGACATCGGGGGCATGTCCGCTTCGAAGGGGATACTCACGGCAAGAGGAGGAATGACATCGCATGCAGCCGTAGTTGCCCGGGGAATGGGAACATGTTGCGTGGCAGGCTGTGAGAGTATAATAATAAATGAAAAAAAGAAGACCCTCACGGTAGGCAGCATCAAAATTAAAGAAGGTGACTGGATCACGCTCGAAGGGGGAACAGGGGAAGTAATTATTGGCAAAGTCCCTGTCGTTGACCCTGAGATGAAGGGGGAATTCAAAACCCTTATGAAATGGGTTGACCACATCAGGCGTTTGAAGGTAAGAACCAATGCCGATACACCATCAGACTCGAGGAGAGCTCGGAATTTCGGGGCAGAAGGGACCGGCCTGTGCAGGACAGAACACATGTTTTTCGAAGGAAAGAGAATAGATGCTGTCAGAGAGATGATATTGGCAGGGGATGAGAAAGGGAGGAGGAAGGCCCTGAAAAAACTCCTTCCAATGCAGATGAACGATTTCGTGGGAATATTCAGGGAGATGAACGGTCTGCCTGTTACCATTCGCTTGCTTGATCCCCCACTTCACGAGTTTCTTCCAAAAGAAGACCCTGAAATACGTTCCCTAGCGAAGCGTATGAAGATGGGGTTTCAAAAACTAAAAAACAAGGTCAACTCACTGAGCGAGTTCAACCCGATGCTGGGATTCAGGGGCTGTAGGCTGGGGGTTGTATACCCCGAGATATCAGAAATGCAGGTGGAGGCCATAATAAGAGCGGCGATAAAGATAAACAAGAGCGGTGGCAAAGCGTTGCCGGAAATAGAGATCCCTGTTTTAGGGATTCTAGAGGAAGCAAAGTTGCTGAGGAAAATTATAGATAAGGTTGCAAAAGGTTTAATCAAAGAATCCAAGGTTAACGTTAAATACAAGGTTGGAACAATGGTTGAACTCCCAAGGGCATGCGTCGTAGCGGTTGAGCTGGCAAAGGTCTTGGAGTTCTTCTCTTTCGGGACGAATGACCTGACCCAAACAACCTATGGATTCTCAAGGGATGATGCTGGTAAATTCATACCAAAATACATAGAGAAAGGGATCCTTAGGCACGATCCTTTTCAGGTGCTGGACAGGGAAGGTGTCGGTCACCTTATGAAAACATGTGTAGATCTCGCCAGAAAGGCTAACCCTAAGATAGAAATAGGAATTTGCGGCGAGCACGGAGGAGAACCAAATTCAGTTGAATTCTGCCATTTGATAGGGATTGACTACGTTTCCTGCTCACCCTTCCGCGTACCCATCGCCCGGCTCGCGGCTGCGCAGGCCAAAATAAAGAACGGATAATATAGATTTCAATAGAAATTTTTCAACATAAAAACGCTTAAATAACTTCGATTGATATTTAAAATTAGTGGTTGCCATGGTTAAAGTAAAGGAGATAATGAAAAAGCATGTCGTAACGATAGACCCTGATGTAACAATGTCAACAGTAGCGAAGATACTCACCAACAACAGGATAGGTTCAGCTGTTATAGTTGAAAAGGAGAAGCCCATAGGAATGGTGACAACCAATGACATAGTGACCCTGATAGCAACCAACAAGGACCCAAAGAAGATAAAGGCCGGAAAATTCTGGAGAGACAGGAAGAGGCCATTCATAACAGTTTCACCTGATGAGAATGTATTGAGTGTCGCTAAAAAAATGATAAAGAGCGGTCTGAAGAGATTCCCCATAGTAAAGGACGGCAAGCTGAAGGGCATAGTTTCAACCAAGGAAATCCTTTTGGTCTCACCAGAACTTATAGAACTTCTTTCCGAGAAACTGAAGGCAAAGGTGGATGCTGTCGCAAGGCCTGATCAAGCAATCTCTGGACTCTGTGAAAGATGCGATTCCTATTCAGACGACCTGAGAAACATAGATGGTAGATGGGTCTGTTCAGAATGCAGTGAAAGAACGGAAGAGTGAAAGTTTAAACGTATGTTTAAACATATATATTTTAGTGTATAATTCCAGATTTCTTTATGAAAATCTATTTCATTTTTTTGATACTCTCCCTCTTTCTGATCAGCAATGTCCAAGCAATCGTTATAAACGAGTTCATGCCGAACCCCCCTGACGTTCATGACAGCTCTGAATGGATTGAGATCACAAGCCACTTTAATACGTCCTTGAAGAATATAGCAGTTGATACCGGCAACGGGCCGATAACCCTGAATGGCTCTATCGAGGAGAATGAATTCATAATAATCACGAAGAACTCAAGTGCTTTCAAAAAGATATGGGATTCGGAAGTTAGAATTTTCGAAAGCAGTAAGGTCAAACTCAACAACAAAGGAGATAATATTTCGCTCTACAATGGTTCATCACTTTTACAAAAGATAGAATACAACGCTTCTGAAACTAACATATCATATGGTCTATGCAATTCGACTTTTATCCTCCAGAACATCTCTACCCCCGGCCTTCCCAACATATGTCTTTCAGGAAATACGAACCAGACCAATGAAACCAACGAGACGGGAATGACGAACGAAACCTGCGATCTTTCGTTAACTATAGCATCAGATCTGATTTTCATTTCAGGCGAAAAACACAACTATTACCTGAGTGTTGAAGACAAAAAATGTGATCAGAAAGAAAAGGAAGTAAGCATAGAATACTGGATAGAAGACCTATTCGGAGAGATGATAAGATCCAGATATACCACTACACAGAGCATCACATGCTATAAAAATATATCCAGACAGTGGACCCCAAAAGAAACTGAAGGTTCAGAAGCCTTCTATATAAAGGCAAGGATAACCAATTTAACCTGTAACGATTCCGACCATTCTAATGATCTCGCTGAAAAAGTAGTTATTGTTAAGGGCAGAATCCCCGATTCAGAAGAATGCCCTCCATGTGAAATAAAGGAAACAACCTGCTCATACGGGTCCTGCCCAAAATGTATTTGCGAAGAGGAAGAAGAAAAAGAGACAAAAGACTTCAAAATAATTTCCTTTCCTGAAGAAATAGAAAAAAATAAAGAAATAGAAATAGAGGTCGAAATAAACAACACCTCCATCTACCGAAAGGACTACACAGTATATTCATATGTTTACGAAGGAAACAAAATCCTTTCCGAAGGTTTTGATGGGAATTTTTGGTTCAATACATGGGATGCCAACAGGCAGAATGTGAGTATACCCGGAAATTCTTCTATTACACTTACACTTAAAAACAGAATCGCAATCGATACAAAACCAGGGAAATACGATCTAAGGGTAAGAATACGGTTTGACGACGAAAAACGCGATCTTACAAAGAATATCATAATCAAGGAATCATTTCCAAAACCAAGCAACCAAACAATTGAAGAGGAAAACGAAGCATCGGATGAATTTAACTTTACGAACGAAACAATCGAAATGGATTTACCAACGGGAAGAATAATTTCAAAAAGAGAAGAGAATTGGTTTTCTACTTTTATAGAAAACGTAATAAATTTCTTTAAAAACCTCTTTAATCTATAAATAGAATCATCAATTACTATTTTGGGCCTGTAGCTCAGTTGGATAGAGCAGTAGCCTCCTAAGCTAAAGGTCGGGGGTTCGAATCCCCCCAGGCCCGTACTAACGTATGACGACTTGGAACGAAAGTGAAGGTCGTCTTACGAAAATTTGGGTAAAGATAGTTTTATAACTTTTCAAAAATAAATTATAAGCATGACTAGAATTATAACAATTGCTTCTGGAAAGGGAGGAGTGGGAAAAACAACAATCGTCGCGAATCTGGCGACTGCCCTTGCACTATATGGCAAATCTGTAGTGGCGCTTGATGCCAATCTGACGACATCCAACCTCGGTCTGCATCTGGGTATTCATTTGTATCCAAAAACCCTGCATGATGTTTTGGAGGGGAAGGCAGGAATACAGGATGCAACCTACCAACATAAGACAGGATTCAGGGTAGTACCCGCGGACATATCCCTCAGAAAGATGAGAAACATCAAATCCGATGATTTTGTTAACGTTTTTTACAAACTAATGGAAGGTACGGATTTTATCTTGATAGACTCGGCTGCAGGCCTAGGGAAAGAAGCCCAGTCATCCATAGAAGCGGCAGACGAGCTCATAACCGTGACAAACCCCGAACTTCCGGCTGTGACTGATGCAATGAAACTGGGATTGCTTGCAGAGAAATTTGAAACCCATAATCTTGGTGTGGTTGTTAACCGGATAAAAAGGGAATCACATGAGGTTCCAATAGAACATATAGAGGAGATGCTGGGGGTTCCGGTGATCGGAAGGATCCCAGAGGACAGGGAAGTTCGCAAGTCGATCGCCCTGAAGGAGCCAATTGTTTATCACAACCCCAGATCCCATGCTGCACAGCACATACGATCGATAGCAGCAGGGCTCATAGGAGAGGAATACACACCTAGAAAACCATGGAGTCTTCGCCTATTTGGTTGGATGACAAGGTAAAATAAATCACACAAAGCTTACATGGCTCCCTTCAATGCATGTTTTGTGTATTTGCCATAATATTTGGTTGGCTTTATCTTCTCTGCACATCGGAGGACAATCCGGTAGCGTTAATTTGTCTTGAAAAACCTGTTTTCGTTTGTCAGAATTCCAGATTTTTATGAAGCTATCTTCATTTAAATCCCCATAAGCGAAATTATCCAGACCTCTTGTATAACAGCATGGATACATCTTTCCATCGGCTGCAACAATTGAGGTAAAATGGTCCCTAAAACATTCGGTAAGTTTATCTTCAATTGACGATGGGTTTTTCATGCTTTCATACTTGAACTTAGTTGCTATAACACGGAAGTCGTCATTATCGAATAATTTTTGACATTTCTCTATTGTCGGCACAACGTAAGTTTTATCATAATGGAATGGTCGAAATTGTACGTAATTCACATTGGCAAATCTTCCTCTCTCAGCGAATTCCATCATCCCTTCTTCATTTTCCTCATTTGTGAGGTAGCCCACACCCACTGTGCATGACGGATTATGTTTATCTCTTGCCTCTGTGAGCAATTCAACGTTTTTCCAGACTTTAAAAAATTCGCTTTCCTCCACTCCACGGTATAGGCTGTAGGCCATAGAATTTGGATATTCAATACTTACTCTAACATAGGTGCAATTTTCCACGAGGATTTTTGCGATTTCTTTTGTTATTAACGATCCGTTTGTAATCAAGGCCGGTTCTATCCCCTTATCCTTTGCGTATACAATGGCATAAATTGAGCTTTCATTACATAACGGTTCGCCTCCGCCTGTGAATATAAAGCCTTTGGCGAATTCACTCACCTGGTCTGTAAAATCTTTCATAAATTCAAGTGATAATGATGAATTACTGTATCTATTACCCGAACAATCTTTGCAATTTTGATTACAATCATTGGTAGGGTCTATCTGAAAGGTGACTGGTAAAGTAGTGCTTGTCTTTAACCATTCATCTATCCTGTCAGGATAACAGAATATTTTAAAATCCGTTAAGATATCATCTTCAGGCAATTTTATTTTAATATATCCTAGGTCTTTCTTATGCGATGGATCTATCTGTGCAACAACTTCCTTGAATTCGAAGAAAAAATCAGTAGGGTGTTGCCTGTCCCAAATAACACAATTTGCTATTGGGTGTTGTGCTAATGTTTTTTGTTCTAACTCTTTGCATAAGTTCGGTTCATTCCAACTTGTAACCAAATAATCAGAAGGAAATCTAAAATGTCTTTCAGCCTTGTCAATCACAACGGTCGCGAATCCATGTTCTTTTTTAAGACTGATTAACGCTTCCTCATTCAGCTTGAGGTCATTGATCGGTAGAACAACTACTGACGGTTTTGTTCGGTTGACATCCCTTTCGAATTCTCCGAAACTTGTTGCCACTGTATCCACAGAAAAGCCAGCTTGATTGTAAGATCTGCTGAGACTATAATCGATAGTTTGTCTCTTAGGAGCCTTCCAAAAGGAAGGATCATCGTGACAATATACTAGATATCTGTGGGCGGATCCTTCATCAAATAACAGAGACACCCCTCTCAGTTCAGATCTCGGTTTGTACAGAGCTAATTTTAAAAATTCAATAATACCTGAATTATAGGCACCGCTCAACTTATCGAAATCTATGTATTTGCCAACTTTCATTATAAAATGATCTTTTTAGTATATTTAAATATTTTGTTATGTAAAAGTAGTAATTTATGTTATTTTTTCGTAAGCGGTAACAAATCAGTCAAGTTAATCTCGAACGCGCAGACGGGCTGCTCGATCCCGAAATTGTCAAGGACCTGTGGATGGATCTCACCGATGTACGCGATTTTCTTACCTTTAACAGAGACCCTTCCTGCTCTTCCCGGGATGAAGGAGGGATGTTCTGTTTTGCTTATAATATAGTCTAAACCGAGGTTTCTCATCAGGAAATCTAAACTCTGTTTCGCAGTTGTGAAATTCGCTTCAGAACCAGCGAATGCCCAAGCAAGTCTCGTGGGGTTCCTTGATCTCGTTTCTGCCCTTTCATCAAAGAGAACGACTTCCCCCATCTCGAATACATTCTGCGGATATTCCTTGTTGGTGTTCTTCCCAAGAAATTCAATCAGCGATGGAGTGATCCATGTACGAAACACACTCCAGTTTTTGGAGACAGGGTTATCAACCTCTATCACTTTCACGGATTCCAGATTCATCTTTTTTATGAGATTATCCCTGTTTGTGAGGATGTATGAAAGAACTTCTTGAGAGCCTAGTCCTGTCATTATGTTCGAAACACTTTTAGAGAGTTGGTTTGTCCTTGTTAGTTCGCCAAGTGTTGACATTTTTGGCACTGCGGGCTCAATCCTGTTGTAACCGTAGGAAACTATCACGTCCTCTATTACATCAACCTCATGCATGATGTCCTGTCTGTAGGCCGGGTAGTAAACAAGAAGTTTCCTGCCCCTTGTTTTTACGTCGTATCTTGATTCCAAAAGAAGTTTTTTGATCTGGTCTACCTTTAAATCAAGACCGGAAAGTTTTCTCACTCTGTCGATATCTACCATCATTTCCCTCGGTTCGAGATCTGGTGTTTTCATCCTTCCTTCCGGAGAAATCACGTCAACGGTCTCGATCTTCCCTCCCCTGTCGGCGAGGGCGGAAACCATTATGTTGAGAGATGGGAGAAGGAAATTCATATCGGAACCCGAGCATTCAATGAATACATCCCTGGTCTTCTTCGTAACCTTTCCCGTGTAATCCGAATTTATAATGGGTGGCATTGATAGAACTTGTTTCTTAGAGTCTATGAATATAGGGTATTTTTCAAAATTCGCCAGCAAATGCCCGTATTCTTTCCCCTTAGGATGTTGAGAGAGGATCTGCCTTAGGTCCAGTTCCTTATCGAAATCAAGGGCAATGAATTTGATATCATCAGGCTTGTACGCTCGGAAGTAAATGGGAGGTGATATCCTGTGGTAATCATATATGCCTAATGCAACCTCCTTCCTGTTCCTTCCGAAGGTTTCGCATATCTTTTCCTGGAGCTGTATCATTTGGAATAGCATCTCATCATCGATCTTCAGACCCTTCACAACTGCGCACACCGTTCTCGGCCTTATGTTTTTCAGACTTTTGTCAATTATCACTCTAAGGCCGGATTTCCTCATCTTGTATTTAACCAATCCCTTGTCCTTCGTGTATCTAGCGCGTAGTTCCCTCGCAACCCCCTCGGCAGACCAAAGGTCGGGCCTGTTGGTATCGGCGATCTCTATCTTTATTCTATCGCCTTCCCTTGATTCCACCTCTCCTTTTACGTATTCCAATGCCTCATCCAGTTGCCTGTGGGTGAATTTCTTTCCCGCGAGCCTGTTCAAATCTTTCAACGAAATTTCAATGGTCGGCATCACAACACCTTCTTAGATTTTCTCAGGAATTCAATATCATGTGAAAATACATTTCGTATATCCTTTATATTCAGTTTAATCATCGCCAGACGATCTATCCCAAACCCCCATGCTATAACAGGTTCCTTCACGCCTAGCGGTTCGGTCAGTTCAGGCCTGAATACACCTGCCCCTGCAAGTTCAACCCAGCCGAATTTTGGGTGTTTTGCCGAGATCTGGACAGAGGGTTCTGTGAAGGGGAAGTAATCAGGAACAAATCTGGTTTCCTCAATGCCCGTGGTCTCAAAAACAAACTGGTTGAGCAAACCGAGCAGGTGCCTGAAAGACAATTCTTTATCGATCACGAACCCTCCCAGTTGATTGAACTCCACACCATGCGTTGAATCTATAACATCCGGCCTAAAGCAGCGAACTAGGTTAAAGTACCTGCCGGGGACCTCAACCCCCTTTGCAAGGTAGCGAGGAGATATGGCGGTATCATGCGCTCTGGGCATCAGCTGCGAAGAGATCTTTTCACTCCATTCATAACCCCATCCCTTTGAACCGGTCTTCCAACCGTTCTCATGCGTGTGCTTGACATTTTTAACTATTCTCCTATCAGGAAGCCTACCGTATCTGGGCTCTCTGATCCGATAGGTGGCACTCCAGTCTCTTGCAGGATGGTTCTGCGGCTGGTAGAGTGCATCGAAATTGAAGAACTCCAATTCTATTATCGGGCCTTCCATTTCCTTAAAGCCCAGCTTAATGAGAGTTTCCCTAACATTCTGAATGAATTCGCTGTACGGGTGTCTCTTGCCACCGTATATTTCAGGAACATTTATCTTGATGTCATACCTCCTGAATCCCTTTCCCTTCCAAGACCTGTCTTTCAACATCTTTGGTGACAATTTTTCTATCAGGTCTCCTATTTTTGTTTTTTTGAATTTCAACAAAACCTCCTTTCCCAAATTAGTGATATCTACATACTTTAGCTTCATTTCCTCCTTCTTAACGATCCTTTTCCTCTTGCTCAGCCTGGAGTATACGGTTCTGTCCTCCCCCCTCAGATCTGATACCTTGAGAGGTAGCCTCTTCAAAAATTTTTCCTCAATAAATCCATCCTTGAGCAGTTCCCTCTTTTTTTCTGTCGCCTCCACCCTGTCACCAAGTATCGATATCGCATACTTTGATTTCAATATACCTAAACAAACCCTGACCTCATCATCGTTTAGTTTGGCCTTTTCCTTTATCTCCGAAAGACTCATTTCACCATCAAGATTTTCCAGAAACCTCCTTTCCGGCAGGCCCTTCTCAAGATAGAACCTCCCGTTTTCATCTAGATTTATGATCTCTCTGGAGACAGATTTTATTTTCAGAACATTCTTATTTTCAAGCCATTGAAGCGCGCGCATGGCCTCGATCTTTTTCATTCCTGATTTCTCAGCCAGATCTTCCAATTCGATGCTGTCTCTTAGAAACGGAATAACCTTTCTTTCTAGGGGATGTAAAGTTTCCAGAAGCTCCTGAACCCTCATAAGTTATTATAAGAAGTAATTGTTTTTATAATTTGATTCACTCAACTTTGTACAGCACACCAACCATGTGCAGATCCTCTTCAGTCGATACAAGTTTCATTCTTGGCATCGAGGTTTCCTTTATCAGTTGTTTGATGCTCATTTTTTCTTCGTATCCGTTCTTCACTGACATAAAATGTTCGACCAGCCAAGATTTTTTCGGGACAAAGAACATCAGGAACCCCCCATCTTTAACGAATTTTTTATGCAGTAAAATTATCTCCCTTCTTTCCTTGGGATGAAAGTGTTCTATCAGACCATCGGAAAAAACCAGATCATGCCTTCCCTTGTAATCGAACATGTCGGCCAGAATGTAATTCACATCTCCATTTTTCACGACCCTTTTGAACACTTCATATGCCTTTTTATTGTCGTCTATTATAGTCCCTCTGCATCCGTATTTTTTGCAGAGAAGTCCGCAGATGTAGCCCGAACCTCCCCCTAACTCAAGAATACTTTTACCTTTCAGGCTCAGGTCTTTAAGGAGCCTGAAATAACTCCTAGCTCGGAATCTTTCGTAAATTCTATAGAACAGAAAGGATCTGAATGACAGCTTTCTTTCCCAGAACTTTGTCCAGTCAAGTTCGCTTTCGATCATAAATTTATTAAGTTAACATCAAATATAAATTACAACTCACGGGAATGATTTTATGAAAATGAATAATATATTTTTCAACTCGATCACGGCGAGCCTTCCCAAGAATGTGATACAGTTCGCATTCGGAGTCTTGCTGTTTTGGTTAATAATGGGAAATTTTGAAATCCTTCTGGCAATCACGGCAATGGTGGCCTTTGTGATCACGTATTCCTCGGTCTACATGTACAACGACATAGTGGATTATAAGGTTGACAGAAAGGACAAAGAGAAACTGAAATGGAAACTGATAGCAAGCGGGGACTTGAGCATAAAGAAAGCGAAATATATGTCCTTGGCTTTTTTGGTGGTGGGCCCTTCACTCTCGCTCTTCGTTAACAAATGGTTTTTGATGATAATGATAGTTCTGCTATTTTTGAATTTCCTTCACACCTCTCCCAGAACCAAGTTCAAGAGCAGTGTTACAAAGACCAGCATAAATATGACGATCATTGAATTTCTGAAATATAGTACGGGATGGTTCGCCCTCACCTCGAACATCTCGCAATTCCCCTTCTGGCTGGTCGTGTCCGTTTCTTTTATCTACACAACAGGTTACATGCTTTACAAGTTCAGGTTCAAGGGAAAGGAAATAAAAAGGAAAAAACCGCTCTTCTGGATCTTTGGTATAGTCAGCGGTCTCTCCTACGGGGTTTCAATCTTCTTATACGGCTTCCCTCTAAGCCTGCTGTTCTTGATAACGATAGCAGTTACAAGCTTCCTGTTCTTCAAACACATTAAATTTGTCTCCTACAGGACAAAGAACATGATGTTTGTCGGGTATCTGTTACTGGGTGTTTTCATAGTATCATTTCTGATCCTGATAAATCCTGTTGTTGCAGAGATAAATGATGAAATGGCGAAGGAAATAGATATTCAAAAGGGAAAAATATCTGAAAAATTGCCAGAATCCTTTATACAATCAATCGAGGGTATCTCGAATGAGCTGAAGAAATACGAAAGCCTGGAAGACATAGAAGATAAATTGAACTTCAAATGTAATTGAAAATTTACCTGAACCTTTTCTGGAAAAAAGTCTTTATGTGAGGTTTCGCCCCTGTTTTTTCACCTGAAATTTTGGTCTTGCCTGATTTTATCGCCTTCATCACACTTTCCTTATCCGGTTCAGAATTCACCAATGTTATCCCCTTACCTATCTCTTCCTCAAAGTGTGCATCAGAACCAGCCAAAAGAGGTAAACCCTTCTCCTCTGAAAACCCGACCGCTTTCTTATTGAATCTGTTGAACATGCTTCTTGCATTAAAGCCTTCTACAGCATCTGCATATTTCACGATCTTGTAGACAGAACTCCCTAGACCCATCCTTAAGCTATCAAAGGGATGGGGAAGAACGATAAAGCCTCCGAGTTTCTTAACAATTTTGCACGTTTCTATAAGGTCCATGAACTGGGGGATCGTTTTGTCTATGTTGAATGCGATTATTTCCCCTTCCTTTGTTTTTATTTCCTCACCGACAAAAACAACGAGGTCTTTGGCTATTTTTTTTGCGAGGTCTTCCGTCTCCTTTCCTCCATCAACACTTCCATGGTCTAGAACGCCTATGATGTCAAGACCGGCTTCCTTCGCCCTCTTTATAATAATTTCAGGCGTCAGATTGCTGTCTAAAGAATGATAGGTGTGTATGTGGAAATCCCCCTTCAGGTCACGTTTGGCTTCTGACATAGATTATTCTTATTAAAGAAACTCTAATAAATTTATATAATCAGGTGTTTTTATGGGAAATTTCGAAAACATACATGAACTTGCAGACCAGCGCGGTCTATTCTTCCCCTCAGCTGAAATCCATTCGCCTCCTTCAGGATTCTGGGACTTCGGGCATCTGGGGACGATACTCAGAAGAAAGATAACCGACCTATGGAGGAAGGAAATCGTACGAAAAACTGATTCCCTCGAGATCGAAGGGTGTCTAATACTCCCCAAACAAAATTTTGAGGCCAGCGGACACCTAAAGGGGTTTGTTGACCCGCTGATTCAATGCAAGAAATGCCACAAGATATTCAGGGCGGACAAGCTTATAGAGAAGAAGTCAAAGAAGGAAATTCCTGAGGCTCTTGGAACAAAGGAATTTGACGGGCTCATAAAAAAGCACAAGATCACCTGTCCCGAATGCAAGGGGCAACTGGCAAAAACCAAGAAGTTCAACATGATGATAGGAACATCCATAGGTCCTTTATCAAAAGAGATAAATGCATACCTTAGGCCTGAGACATGCCAAAACATATTCACGGCCTTCCAGAAGATATATAAAACTTCTAGGGTTTCCCTACCCCTAGCGATATCGCAGGTTGGAAGGGCTTTCAGGAATGAAATTTCCCCTCGCCAGGGTCTTGTCCGGACCAGAGAATTCAGCCAGTTCGAGACAGAGGTCTTCTTCAACCCCAAAAAAATCAATAATTTCCCGGAATTCGAAAAGTATAAAAACAAGCGATTGAGACTAAAACTCCTAGGAAAGGACAAGGTAGAGTCCGTTAAATTAGGAGAAGCAGTCAAGAAAAAAATAGTTTCAGGGAAACTCATAGCATATTACCTTGCAATTACCCAAGAATTCTTCGAGAAAGCTGGATTGGATCCTAAAAATATTCGCTTCCGCGAACTCGAGGACAGGGCCAAAGCCTTTTATTCGGAAGAAACATGGGACTTTGAAGTGAATACGAGCGTAGGGTGGCTGGAGTTAGTCGCATGCAACTACCGAACGGATTTCGATTTGTCCTCTCATTCAAAGGTTTCAAAGACTGACCTAACAGTGGTTGAAGACGAGGAAAAGTTCGTTCCGCATGTTTTCGAGCTTTCAATGGGTCTTGATCGCATATTCTACGCGATACTTGAGAACTCCCTCTCCGAGAGGAGTGGAAAACCAGTTCTAAAATTCCCGAGAGAACTAACACCCCTGGATATCGTGATCCTTCCACTCGTCCGGAAGGACGGGATTGATAAGAAGGCAAAGGAAATCCACGATCTCCTGAAAACGAATTTCGAAACCAAATACGATGAGAAGCAATCCATAGGAAAACGCTACGTGATCTACGATCAGCTAGGAGTCCCGCTAGCGATAACGGTGGATTACGATAGTCTCAAGAAAAAAGACGTCACCCTCCGCGATCGCGATTCAATGAAGCAGATACGCGTGAAAATAAATGATCTGCCCTCGAAAATAAACGATTTCTTTGCAGGTAGGAAGATATTCTAGTATCCTCTTTCTCTTTCCACCTTTTTATGAACTTCCCTTTCCATCTTCCCCAGAAACAGCTTCATCGCCTTTGTGGGGTCCCATTCATGATCGCTTGCGTAGAAGTTCCCCTTGTCTGTTACGAACCTTCCCTGCACTGAATACTTCTTCCGTTTACCTCCGCTTTTGTGTGTCTCTACATGTATTGCTACGTAGTTCACTGTTAAGGACTTCAGGAGCTTCGTGATGGTGTTGTCAACCATTTCATCTATTTTTCTCTTTATGAATTCATCTTCTTCATCGAGGCCGCTGATCCTTATGTATACGGTTTCTAGGGATTTTCCTATCAGTTTGAAGATATCCCTGACAGTTATAATTCCTGCAAACTTATCGTTTTCTTCGACAATTACAGCGCAGACCCCTTCTTTTGAGACATCCTTGACTATTTGCTTGAGCTCGGTTTCCGGGTTCACCCTCAATATATCTTTTCGTAAGAATTTGCCTATTCCGATTTCTCCCAGCTTTGTTCTGTCACCGAACATTTCACCCCGTTTTGATCTGCTTTTATCTATCAATACACTCGCCAGACTTACGCTGTCTGCAAGACCTATGAATTTCCCGTTCTCATCAAGTATCGGAATTCTATCGAGACCCATGTCCTTCATAACGGAAATAACGGTTAATAGCGTGTCATTCGCGCTTACACAATACGGAAAATTCATCACATCCTTCGCCTTTTTACCCCCGAACACCTCTTCTTTCACAAATTTCAGAAGTTTGGGTTTTGTAACAACGAAAATTTTTCCTCCCTTCTTAACGGGAAGTGATCTGTATTCGCTCACGAGCATGTAGTTGATTACATCCTCGACAGAGGAGTCCACGGCAAATGGCTTTACAGGCTTCATGAAATAGGAAACCTTCATTTTTCGAGGTTCGCTGACCCTTCTTTTAACTATGTCGTTCAATGTGACTATACCCTTTAAAACCCCGTCAAACACGAATGCCTCGTATTTTTTGTTTTCCGCCATAGTGAAGGCCACGTGTGAAAGACTTTCGTCAGGCTTGACCAGAAACGCATCTTCAAGGATATCCTCCAGTTTCATGACATCACAACCCGCTTTTCTTCATTCTTTTTATCTCTTTGGTTATGTAACCCGCCAGGATGTTCTTTATCTTCTTGGATTTTATTTCCTTTACCTCTCCCAGAACCTTTTTGTTCTTCTCAAAATTATCAGTGAAAAGCTTTCCGTGTTCCTTGATTATCTGGTTTCCCATAACCTTTATGGATGCTGTTTTTATCCTGCCCATGTAATCACCATAGAATCTTCTCTATAACATTAATTCTGAACACAATTATTTAAAATAGTTTTATTTGGAACTGTCCAAGGAGGGAGAATATTGTGTAACCTATGACTACCAGGACCAGTGAATGTTTGAACCCGGCCACGAGCGAGCCTTCGGCCATCTTCCCCGTGGCAAGTCCTGCAAAAAAACCCTGCACAATTATAAAGTTTACGAATGTCTGGGAGTAAAGTTCTGCTGGCATTTGTCCTGTATCCTCCTCTAAGCCGCCAGCTATTGTTGCAGTTCCAAGGGCAGGTATCAGAAACGCCTGTAGTATGACAAGGATGAATATGAAGACAAAGAATATGAGATAGGAAGTTACGATTTGCGCTTGCACGGAGGCCGAACGTTCCTGCTTTATCTTGTTTATCTCAACAAGTGACTGACCTATTGCCTTCAGCGTATCCGAAATCTCGCCACCGACCTTATAGGTTTCTATTATTGTCCCGACAGATCTTTTGATGGGAACAGACCCCACCTTTTCTGAAAACATGGATAGCGCCTGCTCGAAGGGGACGCCCCAGTCAACCTTGCTGTTTATCTCCTTGACGTAAGGGGTCAGAACGCCGTAACCCCTCTTTACAGAGTGTTTCAAAGCGATTGGTAGCGTCATCCCGGAATCTATCGCTTCTGTTAGGTCGGTGATAAACATAATAAACTGTTCCTCTATCTCCTTCCCTATTTTGTATCTTGAATAGAACAACAGGAAGGGAGGTATTATTGCTATCAGGGCTCCAAGCATGTTGATTAACGGGGTTATGAAGGGGAAAAGAATTGAGATTACAAAAAAATTCAGAATCAGGATAATAACCCCTAATACAACAAACATGGCCTCAAATACCAAGATCCTGTACTTCTTAATGCTAAATTTCATGCCAGACATCATATCCCCGGATATGTTACATGTATGAATGCGAGATACGAAACGTTAAGTATTGGTAACATCACCCATGTTATGAGCAACATAACATCCTGTATCCCCAGACCCATCACCTGACCGCCTATTATGCTCATCGTTGCCAGAAGGGCGAGCATCATCAGGGGGGCGGCCACGAGCAAGGCAGTATAAATATCTGCGTAGGTCGAAAGCGTCTTCATATATTTTTCCCTCTTAATCCTGTAATCAAACAATGCCTTGTCCGCCATCTCTCTTAAATACGACATAAGATTCCCACCTGTTTCTATTGTTGAAACAATCCCCAGCAGCAACTCCCTGAATTCCTGCGATGGGGTTATATCCCCAACGTTTTTGATGGCATCAACGCTGCTCATTCCAAACGTTTTTATGTTCCTCATTATCAGTCTTGATTCCTCTGATATCTCTCCGTACTCTTTGAAACCAGTCAGCAATTCAAAAACGAATTCTGGTGGTATGCCAGAGGAAGCAATGGCAGCCATGTGCGTTATGGCGAAGGGAAGATTGTTTTCAATGCTACTCTTCCTCGATTTTTCCCTCTGAACAGGATACAGGTAGAAAATTATGAATGCGACCGAAGCCACGAAAACAGGAAAGAACACTATCGTGAAGACATAAATGTAAAATTCAATTTGTATGAAAAAGGTGAGAACCACATATGTGGCGATGAACGCTATGATGAATAGCAGAACAGTTGTAAACAGTATGAGGGAAACCCAAGTTTTCAACAAAATCTTCATGTTGGCATTTTTTATGTGCGGTTCTAGGGGTCTGAATGAATCTATCCACTTATCAACAAGTCCTCCAAAAAAGACCAGTGACAACTTTTTGTAGAATGACAACATATTTAATTATTGCTTCGGTTTCATAAAAATAAACTTTTAAATACTCATTCCCAAAAGAAGCATGGTAGGGACTAGACTGGGAGGTTAGGCGTCTCCTGTAACCATAAACCGCCTTCATGATGGAGTCGAAGCCTAAAGGCGATATTGGGATATCAAAAGGCCCGTGGTCCCAACTGAGAAGCTCTGTCCTTCAGGGTTTTTAGTATGATGAACCGGGTCAGGACCGGAAGGTAGCAGCCCTAAGTTATATTAGCGACGCTTGAAGGGTAGCGGAGTGGAGGAGGGATTGTGGATAAACCTTTTGGTTGATCAATGTCCACTGATGGTGTGTCCCTACCTTATTTTTATTTCTAAATTCTCCAAGGTCGAAAGAAACAGGGAAAATATAAAATTTGAAAACAATTATATAACACATGCACAGAAGACCTCGTAGATACAGAGGAGTAAAAACAACAACGTTCATAGTTTTTTTAGTAACGGTGTTCTTTCTGGGTTACTATATGGGAAACTACATGAACGAGACCATAATCATTTACTATAACCGCACGAGGCCCACGAATATCGTTACCTACGTACCTTACACTTCCGAAAACACCTCATACTCATCTATCGTCGTCCCAGCTGTTGACGAGGAGGGGGAAGGGCTGACCACGGTCCTAAACGTTCAGATCGTTCCAGGTTCTGGAAAAATTTTGGCCAACATAGACAAGCTTTTGTTCTGGACTGACACGCAGAATTCTATTCGAATCTCCAGCAAGGTTGCCTCGAACATAACGGGAACAGACCTATCAAACTATGATTTGATATACACAATAGAGACGAATGCAACAGCTGTGGAAGGCCCATCCGCCGGAGCTGCCCTTGCGATTGCCACGATCGCGGCTCTGAAGGGAAATACACTTGACCCAGAGGTAATGATAACGGGCGCTGTAAACCATGACGGAACTATAGGACCTGTTGGAGAAATCCTTCCAAAAGCAAATGCAGCGAAGGATGCAGGAGCGAGACTTTTACTGGTCCCACTACTTCATTCAAAAGAGATAACCTACAAAACCAAGAAATACTGCGAACAGATAGGGACATCAGAGATATGCAGCACAGAAAAAATCCCCACAGAAGTGGATATCTCTGAAGAGGTGGGCATAGAGGTGGTTGAGGTCAAGACAATAGAGGAAGCGATAGATTATTTTTTCACCTGAGTTAATTTTTTTAACTTAGCCATTCTAATTTATTCTTTATGATTGATGTGCATGCTCACATGTGTTGGAAATCTTACGAGAAGGACCTGGACCAAATAATAGCTAGATGTAAGAAGGAGATAACAGCAATCATCGCGAGCTCCGCCCGATACGAAGAGGGATTGAAGGTCCTTTCCCTTACCGATAAACACCCTAAATTCATCTTCCCAAGCATCGGGTTTCATCCGGTTGAGGGAGGGAATGATCCTGAGAGGATAATGAAGCTAATAAAGGAAAACAGGGACAGGATCGTTAGCGTGGGCGAGGTTGGATTAGACTATCACTGGGAGAAAGACCCGGAAAAACACGAGATCCAGAAGGAGATATTTTCGAAATTCATAGAACTTGCAAAATACCTTGGAAAACCCCTAGTAATCCACTCTTGGGGCGCGGAAAGAGACGTGTACGAGATGGTTAAGGATTCAGGGTTGAAATGTATTTTCCATTGTTTTGGAGGAAAGAGGGATCTGGCAAAGGAAATATTTTCTAAGGGCTTTTACATATCGATTTCAACAATGGTTCTGTTCTCAAAAAACGTCCGGAAGGTTGCGAAGGATATACCGATGAACAGGCTTCTCCTCGAGACTGACTCACCCTTCCTTTCTCCGGACAAGGACAAAGATCCCAGAAACTACCCCTGGAACATAAAACTGGCTGCAGAGAAGATAGCGGAGTTAAGAAAGATCCCGAAGGAAGAGGTTCTAGAAAGTGCGAAAAGGAACGCGATAGAAGTTTTTGATTTAAAAATAAGTTAAACATAATTTCTATGTGAAAACATATGATAAGAGAGAACGCCATCAAAATCCTAGGAGAAGGTTACGTTTGCGATCATTGTCTGGGGAGGCAGTTCGCAAAATTACTTAGCGGTTATTCCAACGACGAAAGGGGGAGGATGATAAGAGGTTTTCTAGCCATGGAATACGAGATCAAACCTTTTGGGATTGATACCTCGAACCTTTATGGCTTTGATTTCAGGAAAAGAGAAACAATAAAAAGGAAACCCGGAAAATGCATGGTTTGCAGAGGTCTGTTCGATGAGCTTCCGAAACTGGCAGATCAGGCAACAAAAATTCTTAAGGGTCTGGATTTCGAAAGATTTATGGTCGGTGTTAAGATGAGTGATTCCCTTGCGATGGCAGAGGAATCTCTCTGGGAGAAGGCAGGTATCGCTTACTGCGAACCCATAAAATATGAAATTAACAGGGAAATGGGAAAGCTCATTGAGAAAAAGATGGGTAAAATACCGGATGAGAACAGACCAGAAGTTATAATTTTAATTGACCTCCAAAAAAGGAGGATAGAAACATCGATCAACCCCATATACGTTTATGGCGAATACAAAAAACTTGTTAGGGGCATCCCACAGACAAGACTGAGAGGGTATAAGGAAACAGTGGAAGATATCATAGCAAGGCCTTTATTGATGGTTACGAAAGGGTTCTCCCACAAACTGCATGCATGCGGGAGAGAGGATAAACAAGCGAGATGTCTAGATTGGAGACCATTTATTTTGGAAATCGACCAGCCATTGAAAAGGAGGATAAACCTGAAAGATGCAGAGGGCAAGATAAACAAGGATAAAAGGATTAAGGTTAAGGGCCTCAGATATTCTTCGCGAAAGGAAATTGTTGAAATGAAGAAGAAGAGAATAGAAAAGGTTTACAAATTAATAGCAAATTTTGAAAGACCAGTCAGAAATATCACAAGGGTTAAAAAAATAGTTGGAGTTGTGAATCAGAAAACCCCAGACAGGCTTTTGCCAAGGCAATCCGATAAACTTAGACACAAAAAGGTTAAAAGTATTAGATGGAAAAAGATAAATACTAAAACCTACGAATTTCATATACATACGGAAGCGGGCTTGTACATAAACGAACTCGTTTCCGGAGACAAGGGACGAACGAAACCATCGGTTTCAGAAATCCTTGAGAATCAGGGCAAATTAAAAGAATTTGATGTCTTAAAGATAATCGTGTGACAACATGGTTAAAAAAAGCAGAGGAATGAGAAGGGGAACGAGAAGGAGGCT